>OFHM01000010.1_pt1 | contig 202587 bp, 138 predicted proteins | sample 1521311 | NCBI WGS metagenome assembly OFHM01 (sample SAMEA3504083, study PRJEB24116) | mouse gut metagenome | biome: mouse gut; feature: mouse-associated habitat; material: faeces | place: Denmark | collected 2011 | reverse complement strand
AAACAGTTTGCTTTGTGTCTTCGGGCAGGCAACCCCTGCCCCTACAGCTGACGATTGGATAGGCCATTTTAGTTTTGACACACCTCCTTTTTTTAAAGACGAAAGAGTTTTTTGAAAAGAACAAGGTCTTTTTAGAGGGTTGCTGTCACGAAAAAGCTTCCGCCTTTTTAATTCATTTGATGTTTCACCGCAAATCGTTGAGCATGAGTGGAATAATGCCCTGTTGTGTGTGAAACGTATTTTTTATTAAAGTCCTTTCATAGGTGATTTAGAAATTCTTCCGCTTTAATCAGTGTCTCCGGTTTTCCGATATCTATCAATTGTAAGTTGTCGGCGGGATAGCACTGAATCTTGATGTTTCTGCAAACTTGCAGATAAAAATCAATAATCGAATATTTTCCGGGTCGCATGCCTTTATTCAGCAATAGCGGGTTGATTGCTTGTATGCCGCTGTAAGCATATTCTTGATACTTTCCTTCTTTGTACTCTAATCCGGCAGGCTTCACTTGGCCTGTGTTTTTATTTATCCAGCCACATAACAGATTATTGTCATCAAACAGCAAGTAGCGGGAGGTGATGCGTCTGCTTACCAGCATGGTGGCGTATACATCTGGATTTTGCTGGTGGAAGCGGATTAAATCTTGCAAATCGCAGTTGGATAAGATATCTACGTTATGCAGTAGGATGCCTTCTTTATCTTCATGGAGAGGCGGCATGAAATACTTGCCGGCTTTTTCCAGTCCTCCTCCGGTGTCCAGCAATTCTTCTGTCTCATCAGAAATATAGATATTGACACCGAAATTGCCATTGGCCTTTAAAAAATCGAGAATCTGATTGGCAAAATGGTGTACATTAATCACTATTTCGTCAAATCCCGAAGCTTTCAGCTTTAATATAACATGTTCCAGCATAGGTTTTCCGGCCACTTCTATCAATGCTTTGGGCTTGGTGTCTGTCAGGGGTTTGAGCCGGCTGCCCAGGCCGGCTGCAAAAATCATAGCTTTCATAAAGTCGATTCGAATATTTGTTCTATGTTCTGTTCGCGGTGTATCAGGATAACCTTTACACCGAATGTCCGGTTTAAATGTTCAGCCATGTGTTGGGCTGAATAGACTGACCGGTGTTGTCCGCCGGTACAACCGAAGCATACGGACAGGTTGCTGAAACCTCGCTCCATGTATCGTTTGACCGATGCATCCACCAGTGCATAGGCGTGTTCCAGGAAAGGAAAGATTTCTCCGTCTTCTTCCAAGAAGCGGATGACAGGTTCGTCCAGTCCGGTGAAGGGCTTGTAGCGTTCGTATTTTCCGGGATTGTTCACAGCACGGCAATCGAATACATAACCGCCGCCGTTGCCTGTCGGGTCATCGGGAATACCTTTCTTATAGGCAAAACTCATCACTTTAACCGTCAGTTGGCGTTTCTTCAGCTCGTCCTTGAATTGCTTCAGCTCTGTCAGCTCACGCAGAACGGAGCATAGGTAAGGATATTCGGGATATTCATCACGCAATAATTGCCTCAGGTTTTCTATGGCATAAGGTACGCTTTGTATGAAATGGGGCTTTTTCTCAAAATACCCGCGAAATCCGTAGGCTCCCAACACTTGCAAGGTGCGGAAGAGTACAAAATGGCGCAGTTGGCTGAAGAAATATTCTTTGTCTACCGGCTTGTATTTGCAAAGCGCGTCAATGTATTCTTCTAAGAGTTCTTTTCTCAATGTGTCCGGATATTTGGCTTTGGCTTGCCATAGGAAAGAGGCTATATCATAGAAAAACGGCCCTTTGCGTCCGCCTTGAAAGTCAATAAACCACGGCTTTCCGTCTTTAATCATTACATTCCGGCTTTGGAAATCGCGATACATGAAAGTAGCTGAAGAGCTGCGGAGCAGTACATCGCTCATCTTCTGGAAATCATCTTCCAGCTTATCCTCCTGAAATTCTAGTCCGGTAGCTTTCAGAAAACAGTATTTAAAGTAGTTCAAATCCCAGAGGATGGAACGTTGGTTGAATTCCGGTTGCGGGTGGCAATGCGAAAAGTCAAATCCGTCGGCTCCTGCGAATTGGATGGCCGGCAGCAGGCGGATAGTCTTGCGGAGCAGTTCTTTTTCTTCTTCCGAGAATACGCTGGTGGCACGGCCTTTTTCGATGGCATGAAATAGTAATGTGTCACCTAAGTCTTCTTGCAGATAGTAAGTTCTGTCTTCCGAGGTGTAATAAACTTCGGGAACAGGAAGACCTTTTTTGCGGAAATGTGCGGCCATGTAGAGAAAAGCGTCGTTCTCTTCGATGGAAGTACCATAAACACCGATTAAATTCTGTGTTCCGGTGAGTCTGAAATAACGTCTGTTGGAACCGGAAGAAGGCAATTCGGTAATCGTCTCGGCGGTTACACCTGTGTATGTCTGGTATAAATGCTGTAAATCTTCTATAATCATGACTTTAGTATTTGTAAGCAAAGATACCAATTAATATTGGTAATAGAAAAATGGGGAGCGACTTCGTTTATTCGCTCCCCATTTTTTATTTGATTTCGATTTCCTCTTTCATGTCTATTTCTTCTCCGTGCATATCAGTAAACTTATATTGCAGGAATGCAAGACTTTGATCGGGGATAATCTTTATTCCGAATCCGTATTTCATTTGCCATTTACGTTTGAGTGACACAAGGCCCTGATTAACGTAAGCAGCAATATACGGGTGGATGTACAGTGTAAATTTCTTAGTCTTCAGCTTATTGACCAGGTAATCAATTTTACTCTCCAATGTATCCGTAAAAAGGATGGATGGTTTGATGCTACCTTTCCCGAAGCAGGTGGGACAGGTTTCATCTGTAGTGACATCCATAGCCGGACGCACGCGTTGGCGGGTAATCTGCATCAGTCCGAACTTACTGAGAGGGAGAATGTTGTGTTTGGCTCTGTCTTTCTGCATATTTTGGCACATGCGTTCATACAGTTTTTGTCTGTTCTCAGCCAGGTTCATGTCTATAAAGTCGACGACAATAATACCACCCATATCACGCAATCTCAACTGGCGTGCCAATTCATCGGCGGCCCCCAGATTGACATCCAGTGCGTTAGCCTCTTGTCCGTTACCGGATTTGGAACGGTTACCGCTATTGACATCCACCACATGAAGTGCTTCAGTATGTTCAATAATCAGGTAAGCTCCACTCTTGTACGAAATCGTTTTACCGAATGAGGACTTGATTTGTTTGGTAATTCCAAAATTGTCGAAGATAGGAAGCTGCCCTTTATACAATTTCACGATTTCTGCCCGTTCAGGGGCGATGAGAGATACATAATCCTTGATTTCGTGGAACACTGTTTCGTCATTTACGTAAATGTTCTCGTATGAAGGATTAAATAAATCGCGCAACATTGCTACCGTGCGGCTGGTCTCTTCATAAACCAGTGCAGGAAGTTTGGCTGCTTTTTGTGCTTTTGTAATGGTCTCTTCCCAATGTTTCAGCAAGACTTTAAGCTCGGCATCAAGTTCGGCCACCCTTTTTCCCTCTGCCACAGTGCGAACTATCACTCCGAAGTTTTTCGGTTTGATACTTTGCAACAGTTGCTTGAGGCGGGCGCGTTCTTCGCTCGATTTAATTTTTTGAGATACGGAAACCTTGTCATTGAAAGGGATAAGAACCAGATAACGTCCGGCGAAAGATAATTCGCAGGTCAGTCTGGGTCCCTTGGTTGAAATAGGTTCCTTTACGATTTGCACGATTACTTCCTGACCTTGTTGGAGGGTGGTTGAAACAGTTCCCTCTTTGTCAATGTCAGGCAGCATAGTAGCTTTTGAAATTGGATAAAGTTTTTTGCGGTCGCTTAAAACTTGCTTCAGATACTTCTGATAAGAATGAAATTGAGGTCCTAAGTCTAAATAGTGAAGAAAAGCGTCTTTTTCAAAACCGACATCCACGAAACAGGCATTGAGGCCGGGCATTAGCTTTCTTACCCGTCCCAGATACATATTTCCCACATTGAAAGAAGCACTTCTTCCTTCTTTTTGGAACTCCACCAGCGCCTTGTCTTCCAGAAGCGCAATGGAAATCTCTTTGGGTTGTACGTCTACTACTAGTTCGCTTGTCACTTTAGTATTCTTAAATTATTCACTTTTCTCATTAAACAAAGAACAAACCTGAAAGACAGTTTGTTGCTTTGCAAGGTTTGTTCTTTATTTGTCGTCAGACAGACTACAAATTATTTTTTGCTTTTATGTCTGTTCTTTCTTAGTCTTTTTTTACGCTTGTGCGTTGACATTTTATGTCTTTTTTTCTTCTTTCCGCTTGGCATAGCTTCAAATTTTATGGGTTAATACTCTAGTTGTTTATTTTTTTACTGATAATGTAAATGTCTTTGCTGGCTTAAAAGCCGGAATATTATGTTCCGGAATGATAATCGTAGTGTTCTTTGAAATATTGCGAGCTGTTTTCTGGGCTCTCTTTTTCACAATAAAACTTCCAAAACCACGCAAGTATACATTTTCCTCTCTTGACAAAGATTCCTTAACTGTATCCATGAAAGCTTCAAGTGTATTTAATACTGCTTGTTTATCAGCACCGGTTTTCTTCGTAATTTCGTTTACGATATCTGCTTTAGTCATTTCGCTAATAATTATTGTTATACTTAGTATCTTAATTTTTTGGACTGCAAATATATAGCTTTTCTAGCTCTTTAAGAAATATATTCAGAATAAATTTCCTAAAAAAATCTCTGCTTTGGTTTTCTTGCCTTATTTTTGCAGAATTATTGCACACTTTGTGCTGATTTGTAACGTTGGACATGAATAATTTTGGAAGAATACTAATAGAATGGTATCAGAATAACAGGCGCGACTTGCCTTGGCGCAGGACGAAGAACCCTTATTTAATATGGATTTCGGAGATTATACTGCAACAGACGCGTGTCGCTCAAGGTTATGATTACTATCAACGTTTTGTAAAACGTTTCCCGGATGTGTTTTCGTTGGCAGATGCCGATGAAGATGAGGTTATGAAGTATTGGCAAGGACTGGGTTATTATTCCCGCGCCCGCAATTTGCATGCTGCCGCGCGCAGCATGGCCGAGGCAGGAGGATTTCCCAAGACATATAAAGAGGTGTTGGCCTTGAAAGGGGTAGGGGGATATACTGCGGCTGCCATTTGTTCTTTTGCTTACGGAATGCCTTATGCCGTGGTGGATGGAAATGTCTATCGGGTGCTTTCGAGGTGGTTGGGAATTGAAACGCCCATAGATTCTACAGAAGGGAAGAGGATATTTGCAGAAGTGGCGGCGGAGTTGCTGGATAAAGCACAACCGGGGCTTTACAATCAGGCGATAATGGATTTTGGTGCATTACAGTGCACGCCTGTTTCTCCCAACTGTATGTTTTGTCCTTTCATTGATACTTGTGTCGCCCGGCAAAAGGGGTTGGTGGATACGCTACCTGTGAAACAGCATAAGGCAAAAGTGACTAATCGCTACTTTAATTATATCTATGTACGCATGGGCGCGCATACATTAATCAATAAGCGGACCGGAAATGATATTTGGAAGAATCTGTATGAGCTTCCTTTGATAGAAACGGAGAGCGAAGTGCCCGAAGAAAAGTTTTATGCTTTACCCCAGTGGCAGGAAATGTTGGCTGAAGGTGAGGTCCCGTCAGTACGGCTGGTGCAAAAAGGAGTGAAACATGTCTTATCCCATCGGGTGATTTATGCAAATTTCTATGAGGTTATCCTTCCTGAGAATGCTGCCTCTTTTGCACAGTATCAGAGAATTAGGATAGAAGATTTGCATAAATTTGCTGTTTCTCGCTTGGTAAATCAGTTTTTTTCGCTAATTTTGGAGCCTGATAATTAAAATGGAAGAAAAGAATGTCATTAAATAAAGTGCAATTAATAGGGAATGTAGGTAAAGACCCTGATGTGAGATATTTGGATAATGGTGTTGCGGTGGCTAGTTTTTCTTTGGCTACCACAGACCGTGCATACACCCTGGCAAATGGGACTCAGGTTCCCGAACGTACCGAATGGCATAATATTGTGTTGTGGAGAGGATTGGCGCAAACGGCTGAAAAGTATGTTCGCAAAGGAGATAAACTTTATATTGAAGGTAAAATCCGCAGCCGTTCCTATGATGACCAGAATGGTATCAAACGTACTATCGTTGAAATATTTGCTGACAATATGGAAATGTTGACTCCCCGTACTGCTCCTCAGCAGCAAGGAGGCTATGCGCAGCAGGCACAAGCCACTCCACAGCAAGTGTCTTCACAACCGGCATCGCAACAGCCTGCAGCCAATAGCGTGACAGATGATTTACCGTTTTAATTTTAAAGAACCGGATGTTTAACTAAAACCAGATTCCTTGGACCCTGACTCGTATTTATGCCGCTTGGCGGATTTGTTTGACGGTGTGACCGTGACTACTCCTACTATAGGAGCGATTATAGCTATTATATTATTGTATGCATCAGGCTTTGTGTCTGCTTCAGAAATTGCTTTCTTCTCTCTGTCTCCCGGCGACTTGAGTGAAATAGAGGAAGGGCAGACTTCTTCCGACAGGCGTATCAGTGCGCTGCTGGATGATTCTGAACACTTGTTGGCCACTATTCTGATTTCTAATAATTTTGTGAATGTGACGATAATCATGCTGTGCAATTACTTCTTTGCCAGCACCATTCATTGGGGAAATTCTGTAATACTTGAATTTTTGGTTATAACAGTCATTCTTACTTTCTTATTACTTCTGTTTGGAGAGATAATGCCCAAAATTTATTCGGCGCAGCATACTTTGAAGTTTTGCCGTAAGGCTGCTCCGGTCATTTCTTTTTTGAAGACATTATTTTCTCCTTTGTCTGCTTTGTTGGTTCGCTCTTCATTCTTAATTAATAAATGTGTGGCGAAGAAGAACTATAATATTTCAGTAGACGAATTGTCGCAGGCATTAGAATTGACCGATAAAAATGAGATTTCGGAGGAAAGCAACATTTTGGAGGGAATCATCCGTTTTGGTGGGGAGACCGCCAAAGAGGTGATGACGCCACGTTTGGATATGGTGGATTTGGAAATCAATACTCCTTATGCCGAGGTTCTGAAGTGTATTGTAGATAATGCGTATTCACGTATTCCTGTATATGCCGAGTCACGTGATAACATCAAAGGTATTCTTTATATCAAGGATTTGTTGCCTCATCTGAATAAGATGGATAATTTCCGGTGGCAAACACTGATTCGTCCTGCTTATTTTGTTCCTGAGACAAAAATGATTGATGATTTGCTGCGTGACTTTCAGGCAAATAAAATTCATATTGCCATTGTTGTTGACGAATTCGGAGGTACTTCGGGTATTGTAACTATGGAAGATATCATTGAGGAGATTGTGGGAGAAATCAATGATGAATATGATGATGAAGAACGCACGTATGTGAAACTGAATGACCGTACTTATATTTTCGAGGCTAAAACTCTATTGTCTGATTTCTATAAGATAATGAAGATAGATTCGGACTTATTTGAGAGAGTAGAAGGGGATGCCGATACGTTGGCAGGTCTTTTGCTTGAGATAAAAGGAGAGTTTCCGGTGTTGCATGAGCGTTTGGATTATGAGAATTATCATTTTGAGGTATTGGAAATGAATACTCGCCGGATATTGAAAGTAAAGGTCATGGTAGACGAACCCCAAGTGGCAGAAGAAACGAAGTAGTCATTATGCCGTTATATCGGAAAATTAAAGAGAACGGACTGCTGGTCGGAGTATGGAAAACCGACGAAACGATGGAGCGGTTATCCGCCTTGCTTGGCGATATCTCTATGTATGAGAAAGAACTGGAGCATTTTACCTCTGATGTGAGAAGATATGAATGGCTGGCCGTACGTGTATTGCTGAAAACATTGTGTGGAGAAGAAAAGAGAGTTGTTTATCTTCCTTCCGGAAAACCATATCTGGCGGATGGCAGCGCTCACATCAGCATATCTCATACGAACGGTTATGTGGCAGTTGCCTTGCATCCGACCGAAGAAGTGGGAATCGATATTGAAAAGTATGGGACAAAGGTTCGTAGGGTTGTCTCACGTTTTGTGCGGCCGGATGAAGAAAAAACGGTGAATCAAGGTAATGAAGTGTATATATTGCTTCTTCATTGGTCTGCCAAAGAAACATTGTTCAAGGTGATGGGAGTGGAAGGTGTCGACTTTATCCGGCATCTGCATGTTCTGCCTTTTGTCATGGAAGAGGAGGGATGCTTTGAAGCGCAGGAGTATCGGACGGAGAAACGACAGCATTATCGGGTGCGTTATCTTACTCATCCTGAGTTTGTTCTCACTTGGACTATCAAAAAAATGCCAACGTGATTCCCATCAGGTTGGCACTCAAATAAACTTGGCAGAGTTTATTCTTACTAAAAAAACTTTTACCTGATTACCTTTTCTGGATAGTGAAACGGAGAAGATAGCGGATATGAATCATCCTTTATGTTCAGTGTTCCAAGCTCTTTCCTCGAAAGCTTCAGATGTGAATTTGTATAGGCAGGTCTTCTGACTTGTTTCCGCTATAAGCACCTTCCCGGAGATGTTCTCCAGTGGTTGATGGGGTTTGCTTATGCGTTTTGTGAAACATACAGCAGCGGGACTGTTCAGGATTCTCACCTGATTCCCTTTTAATCGTTTATCTTTGGATTAAGGATAAACGAACCGATACGTTGCAAATATACTGCTTATCTTTAGAAAAACAATTAATTCTTTCGGTTTTTATAAAGGGAGGAATAGAATTTTTGCCTTATCTTTGTGGCATAATTTAGAAGAACTATGATTATAGCAGTAGATTTTGACGGAACAATCGTGGAACATAAGTATCCCGCAATAGGTAAAGAAATCCCTTTTGCCATAGAAACATTGAAAAAATTACAGCAAGAACGTCATTTCCTTATATTATGGAGCGTTCGTGAAGGTCGTTTATTGGAAGAAGCGGTGGAGTTCTGCCGTCAGCGGGGATTGGAATTTTATGCTGTCAATAGCAATTATGCCGAGGAGAAAGACAAAAGCCAGCATTATTCGCGTAAGTTGAAGGCAGACTTGTTTATTGATGACCGCAATTTGGGCGGGCTGCCTGATTGGGGGGTGATTTATGATATGGTGCACAATCGCTTGAGCTATGAAGAGGTATATCAAAATCTGAATCGTGAAGAATGCCCTGCTCCAAAAGGTTTTTGGGCAAGGCTTTTCAAATAAGAGTCTTTTATTCTTTGCACAGCGTAAATATGAACTCTAGTCCTCCACCGGGATTATTCTTGGCAAAGATAGTCCCGCCATGCAGGATGACTGCGTTTTTCACAATGGCAAGTCCGAGCCCTGTGCCGCCTAATTTGCGTGAGCGTCCTTTATCAACTCGGTAGAAGCGTTCGAACAGGCGGCTTAAATGCTCGGGAGCGACTCCTATACCGGTGTCCGAGAAACTGAAATAATAGAAGCGTTCGTCCTCACGGAAACAACGGGCTGTTATCGATATTCCTGTGCCGGCATAGGCGATGGCATTGTCTGTCAGGTTTCTGAAGATGGAATAGAGCAGGGAAGCGTTGCCGGATACAGACAGTCCTTGGGGCAGTAAATTAGATGCTGTTATCTGTTTCTCTTCCAGTTCCAAGGCAACTTCATTCAGTATGTTTTGCATCATGCCTGTCAGGTTGACTTGTTCTGTCTCTATCATATTGGGAGCTTCCTCCATACGTGTCAAGACAGAAATATCACGTAATAAATGTGCCAACCGGTTACTTTGAGCATAACTGCGTTCGAGAAACGTGTTCATTTTCTCTCGCGTCAGTCCGGGATTATTGACTATTGTTTCAAGATATCCTTGTATGCTGCTGACCGGGGTTTTTAGTTCGTGGGCGATATTCTGGGTTAGTTGTTTTTTCAATCGTGCCTGTTCTTCCTCTTGGGTGATGTCATTGATAGAAATCTCAAAGCTATCGTCTTGGAAAATAATGCAGTCTACCGAGAAAACACGTCCGCTTTTGTCTATCACAATCGACATCCGTTTTTCTTCCTTGCTGATTGTGCGTTCTTTATTTTTGGCTATGAACTCAGTAATGGGCTGAAGTTCAGGGATGGAGAAGATTTCCTCTGTCGAACTCAGGTTCTTGTCCGAGATGAGGTTGGCGTACTGGGTAAAGAGATTATTAACCAGTATTTCTTGTTTCTTATGGGTAAAGACTCCCAATCCTTCACGGGATATTTGTAAGTGGGTTATCAGTTTCTCTCTTTCGATATACAAATCTTCTTTTGTCTGATGCAGTCGTCTGTATATCTGAATGATATGTTGGGAAATCTCACCCAATTCATTCTTCGGGAATGCTCCCTGCAGGTCAGTGTCTATCGGCTCGTTGCGATCGGCCTTCAAAGCAAATTGTTGCAACTGTGTGATTGACATTCCCAATTTATGCGTAAAACGGTAAAAGATAAAAATCAGAACGAGACTCACCATAAGCGTAAACCATACAAAATGTGAATCTGCCTTTAAATGGTGCATCAGGCTGACACTATAAGGCAATGCGGAACGGATTATATAATGGGTGCCCGGATAATATCGGGCCGAATAGAAAAACTCTCCTCCCAGACTTTCGGACTGGCGGTTGATGGAGTAGCCGCTTCCTTGGCTGATGGCTTTCTTTATTTCTTCTCGGTTAAGGTGGTTGCTGAAATGTAGCGGATTCTGTTCGATATTATCGTATAACACTTTTCCTTCTTTGTCAATCAGGGTGACACGTAGCTCGTTCAATGTATGTTCGTGTACATATTTATCCAGCAGTTCCAGATTCAAGGTATCTTTTTCGCGGAGGAAGTCATTCAGACGGTCATTGTAATTCTGCAGTTGAGTGTTGAGCAGCTCTATTTTATATTCCTTTTCCCTGCGATATTGAAATGCCATGAAACAAACGGCAAAGGCAAGAAATAATACAATGACAGAAAGAAAGAGCTTCTTGCTGAACGATAATACATGGCTGGATAGTTCAAGTGTCATAATAAAGCAGACTTTTTTATTGGCATTCAAAGCAATAACCGTATCCCAGGCGTGTGACGATACATTTTCCATATTCTCCGACTTTCTTGCGCAGCCGGGTGATGTTTACATCAATGGTGCGGTCGAGTACATACACTTCTTCTTGCCAGACTTTCGCTAAAATATCTTCGCGGGAAAATACACGTCCTTGATTTTGCAATAGGAGCAGCAGAATTTCAAATTCTTTTTTGGTCAGAGAGACTTCAATACCGTCAATACTCACTTTCTTTTTGGTCATATCCAGTACGAGGCCTTTATAAACCAGTTGCTGCGGAGTATCTTTCTCGTCACCCGATGCTGTGCGACGTAGCACGGCCTTGACGCGTACCATTACTTCGCGCAGGGAGAAAGGTTTTGAAATGTAATCGTCAGCTCCCAAATTAAAGCCGGTCACTGTGTCGTTTTCTGTATCTTTGGCAGTAATGAAAATAATAGGAATAGTGGCGGTGGCTTTATTCTTTTTGAGCATACTTGCCATCTTGAAACCTGAGATCTCACCCATCATGACATCCAGCAAAAGGAGGTCGTATTTGGTGAGATCCATTTTTAAGGCTTCTTCGGCAGAGTTGGCAGTATCTACCAAGTATCCTTCGTTTTCCAAGTTGAATTTAAGAATCTCGCAGAGATCCTCTTCGTCATCAACTACTAAAATGCGGTAATCATTCATGTCGTTCCTCTTTTTATTTAATACAAAACTAATCTTTTCTTGTTTCGCATTGCAAAGATGGAGCGTTTTTATTACTATTTAATGAAACAAATATTACAAATCTGTTACATTGTAGGTATGGTAAACTCACCGGCAACCGGAACACTCATTTGATGCCGTATTTCACTTTCGCTCTTGCCATGACCTAAAAGAAACATCAGTTTTGTAAGGACGGACTCTACTGTGCTGTCATACCCGCTGATTACTCCGGCATCGAGCAGGTGAAGTCCTGTTTCATATCTTTCCATCTCCACGCTTCCCGTAGAACATTGGGAAATATTGATAATGACGATGCCACGGTCGGTAGCTTCTTTCAGTAAGTCGATGAACCAAGGCTTTTGTGGGGCATTGCCCGAACCGTATGTTTTAAGCACCACAGCCCGCAACCCGGGAGTATGAAGGATGTTCCGTATCATATTTTCCTGAATGCCGGGGAAAAGTGTCAGGATGATGACATTGGTGTCATACAGATAATGGGGTTTCAGGGACACATTGGGATTGGCTTTATGAATGCGGTCATACTCATACTTAATATGAATACCGGCTGTGGCAAGTGACGGATAATTATATGAACGGAAAGCATTGAAGTTTTCCGCATTAATTTTTGTTGTCCGGTTGCCGCGAAGCAGATGGTTTTCAAAGAAGATACATACTTCGGGAACGATGGCCGTACCATCGGGATGTTTGGCGGCGGCAATTTCAATGGAAGTGATAAGATTTTCCTTACCGTCGGTACGCAACATGCCAATGGGGAGCTGGCTGCCTGTCAGGATGACCGGTTTGCTTAGGTTCTCCAACATGAAACTAAGGGCGGAAGCGGTGTATGCCATGGTGTCTGTTCCGTGAAGAATGACAAAACCGTCAAAGTTATCATAATTGTAAGTGATGATTTTTACCAGTTTTGCCCATAAAGAAGGTTCCATGTCGGAAGAATCGATGGGAGGATTGAACTGATAGGAAGAGATGCGGTAATTGAAACGCTTTAACTCCGGGACATTCTCTTGAAGTTGGTCGAAATTGAAGGCTTCTAAAGCACCTGTTTCAGGATTCTCAATCATACCGATTGTACCGCCGGTGTATATTAGCAAAACGGAAGGATATTCACTCTTTATCATAAGTATGTCTTATTGAATTATGGCACAAAGATAGTGAATATGTGGAAATATGGCAAAAGTAAGATGGAGAAATAACAAAATGTTTTTGCTGTTTCTCCATGCATTCATTTAAGTGGTGCCTTTCTTACTCATCGTTTAATGCTTTGAGCAGCTTGTCGGTTGCTTTTTCTGCATCTCCTTTTTCATCGCCTAGCAGTGTGACGAACTTGCTTCCGATGATTGCTCCTGCTGCATTGGCGGAGGCTGTTTCGAACGTCTGTTTATTTGATATTCCGAAACCTATCATTCGTGGGTTACGCAAATTCATGGCTGCAATGCGTTGAAAATATGCTTGCTTTTGTGCACCGAAATCTTTCTGTGCACCGGTAATGGCTGCCGAGGATACCATATAGATAAATCCGTCTGTATGTTCGTCAATCAGCCGAATGCGTTCCTCGCTCGTTTCGGGTGTAATCAGCATAATGACTTTTATATCATATTTCTCTGCAATGGGTCGAAACTCATTCATGTAATCTTTAAAGGGAAGATCGGGAATGATTACTCCGTCGATGCCAATCTCTTTGCAGGTGAGGCAGAAGTTCTCGAAGCCGAATTGCATGATGGGGTTTAAATATCCCATTAAAACAAGAGGGATTTGTACTTCGTGGCGAATGTCTCTCAGTTGGTTGAAAAGGAGCTGTAGGGTCATACCGTTTTTCAATGCCTGCGTTGCGGCATGCTGGATAACGGGGCCGTCTGCCATCGGGTCGCTGAAAGGAATGCCTATTTCAATCATATCGACTCCCTTGCCTGCCAGCGTTTTAATCACGTTTGCAGTACCATCAGAGGTAGGATAACCGGCGCAAAAATAGATGGATAAGATATCCTTTTGCTTTGTGCTGAATAAATTATTAATTCTGTTCATTCTATGTTAGATTTGATTTGTTCAATAAATGTGTTTAATAACTCTGCATCTTTTTTGCCCGGAGAAATTTCGAATCCGCTATTGAGATCGATGCCTGCCCATGCAGGGTGGCGGAACTCTTTCAGAGCATGCAGGCTGTCGGGCTTTAGTCCGCCGCTCAGCAGAAAGGGGGTGGAACCGTGATACGCCGAAAGCATTTGCCAGTCGAATGTTTTTCCCGAACCGCCAAAGCCGGTACAGGCTGTGTCGAACAGAAAGTAGTCGCAAACACTTTCATAGCAGGCGGTAGGTTTCAAATCACTCGTTCCGGCAATGGAGAAAACTTTGATAACACCTAGTCCGGCACGTTTCAGGTTGAGGCATTGTTCGGGAGTTTCTCTTCCGTGTAATTGGATGTAATGAAGACCGAATTCATCTGCTTTTTGCAATATGACGGGTGTCTTTTCGTTGACAAATACGCCTACGCGTTTACATTGTTCCGGCAGGTAAGCCGGACGGCAGGAGACATAACGGCTCGAATGGGGGAAAAAGATAAACCCCATCCAGTCCGGACCGGCCTGTTCTACCCGGCGAATATTGTCGGGCTCACGCATACCACATACTTTTACAATCATTTTCTGATGTGTTTTTATAACAGACTGATAAACTCTTTCAATGCATCTCCCGGTTGAGGGGCCTTCATGAAATTCTCTCCAATCAAGAAGCCTCGAAAACCGGCTGCACGTAATTGCCGGACGGTCTGTGGGCTGGAAATGCCGCTTTCGGAAACAAGTAATATTTCTTTAGGTAACTTCTCTGCCAGTCGGAAGGAGTTTTCCACGTCTGTATGGAAAGTTCCCAGATTGCGGTTGTTCACTCCCACCATATCGATGTTGTCTTCTATGTATTCCAATTCTTGTTCACTATGAATTTCGAGTAAAACTTCCAGTCCCAGTTCGTGTGCTTTGGCGGCCAACATTCTGCATTGCTCTTTCCGGAGTGCGGCAGCAATGAGCAATATTGCATCCGCCCCTACGATGCGGGCTTGATAGAGCTGGTATTCGTCTATAATGAAATCTTTACGCAGAATGGGAAGCTGCACTTTGGAGCGCACAGTACGGATGTCTTTCAGATTACCGCCAAAAAACTTTTCATCTGTCAGGATAGAGAGGGCGGATGCCCCTGCCGCTTCATAGGCGGGAGGAATGATATCAGCTTGTGCGTTTTCTTTTATCCAGCCCTTGGAGGGTGAACGGCGTTTAAACTCGGCAATGATGCCGGAAGGGGATGCCGAAAGGCAGGCACGCATACTTATTCGTGGCATGGGGGCATTGCAGTTGTTTATCAGCAGTTCTTGATGGATGGCTGCTTTTTGCTGTTCGATTTCAAACTGTTTATGGGCAATAATTTCGTCTAATATATCTGTCATAGCTTTTACCTTATATATATATGTGTGATTGATTTGTATCTTGTATTTCTTGCGCCGGATGGTCAACTGTTTAATTCGATAAACTGTTTTAATGTTTTCAGTGCTTTGCCGCTTTCAAGTGATTCACGGGCAATGGCAACACATTCCTCTATCGGTTTGGCCGGTTCCATGGCTTGGATAGCGAAAGAGGCATTAATCAGTACACAGTCGGTCTGTGCTTTGGTGGCATGGTTCTGCAATACATTATCGAAGATACAGGCAGCTTCCCGGGGAGTTGTACCGCCATAGAGTTCCTCTTGGCGGGCGAGAGAAAAACCGAGTTCCGATGGCTTGTAAATGGTTTCATAACGATTGGTCATTACTTTAAACTCATCTGTGAGGGAGATTTCGTCATATCCGTCCAGGTTATTGACTACGGCAAAACCGATACCGAGCTTTTGAAATACGTTGGTGTAAAGGCGCATTTGGGGAAGGTCTGCCACACCCAGCAATTGGTAAGAGGGCAGGCAAGGATTGACCAATGGCCCGAGAAGATTGAAGATAGTCCGCACTTGTAGGGCTTTGCGTACCGGCCCGACGCTTTTCATGGCGGGATTGAACAGTTGGGCGTGCATATACACCATGCCACATTCTTCCATACTGCGGGTAAGTATTGATGGGTCATTGGTAAATTTAACCCCATGTTGCTCCATTACGTTACTTGCTCCGCTTATGGAGGTTGCACCGTAATTTCCATGTTTTGCTACATGGTATCCGGCACCGGCAACAATAAAGCAAGCGCAGGTAGAGATATTGAACGTATTCTTTCCGTCTCCCCCCGTACCTACAATGTCGATAGGCTTGTAGGCAGAAAAGTCTATGGGTACTCGGGTTGTAAGCAGCGCTTCACGAAAACCGATGAGTTCTTCTACCTTGATGCCGCGCATCTGGAATACAGTGAGCAGGGCGGCTATCTGTGAGTCATTATATCTGCCTTTGGTGATATTGAGCAGTAAGTTTTTCGCTTCTTCGCGGGTCAGTTCCTCATGGTTGAAGAGGCGTGATAATATAGCTTTCATATCGTTTGAATGATTACTTTTATGCATTTAGGAAATTAGCGATTATTGTTTTTCCATCCGGGGTCAGTACAGATTCGGGATGGAATTGGATTCCATGTACATCATATTCTTTATGTTTGAGTGCCATGATATATCCTTCCCGGCTCACAGCCGTTACTTCCAGACAGTCGGGGAATCCGTTTGTGTCTACCACCCATGAGTGATATCTTCCGACGGGCACTTCCTGTGGCAGTCCTCTGAATATATAATCGTCTTTTTCTATGGTTATCGGTGTTTGTACTCCGTGAAAGACTTCACTCAGGTTGGTCAGTTTGGCTCCGAATACTTCTCCGATGGCCTGTTCTCCCAAACATACGCCGAGAATCGGCTTCTTTCCTGCATAAGTCCGGATGACATTCGGCAGCAGTCCGGCTTCGGAGGGGATTCCCGGCCCCGGTGAAAGAATTATTTTATCAAATACCTCCAACTCTTCCGGTAGGAAGGCATCATTGCGCACGACGGTGACTTCCGCACCGAGCTCTTTTACCAAATGACTTAAGTTGTAGGTGAATGAGTCGTAGTTGTCTATAATTACTATTTTCATACTAGAGTGTCTTTTTACATTTGTTCTGCCAGGAGAATTGCTTTTTTAAGTGCTCCCAGTTTATTGTTTACTTCTTGCAGTTCATATTCTTCGTTGCTTTTTGCTACAATTCCGCCTCCGGCTTGAAACCAAAGTTCATTGTTCCGGCTGACGAAGGTGCGGATAGTGATTGCCTGATTCAGTGTACCGTTTAGTCCGATGAACCCGATACAGCCACCGTAGGCTCCACGGCTGTGCGGCTCATATTGGCTGATGAGTTGCATCGCCTTTACTTTAGGGGCTCCACTCAGGGTACCGGCCGGAAATGTGTCGATGAATGTTTTGATGGGATTGGCATTTTGATTCAGTTCACCGCTGACACGGCTCACCAGATGAATGACATGACTGTAATACTGAGGTTCTTTATAGAATTCTACTTGCACATCTTTACAGTTACGGCTCAGGTCGTTGCGTGCCAAATCTACCAGCATCACGTGTTCGGCATTTTCTTTCGGGTCGGCAAGTAAGGCAGCCGTGAGTTCGGCATCTGTTTGCTTGTCTCCGCTGCGGCGGGTTGTTCCTGCAATGGGGTCGATGGTGGCACGGCCTCCTTCTATTTTGCAATGTGTTTCGGGAGATGAACCGAAGATACGGAATCCGCCAAAGTCGAAATAAAACAAATAAGGTGAAGGATTGATACTCCGCAATGCGCGATAGAGTTTGAAGTCATCACCTTCATAACGCTGGATGAACCGACGCGAGAGAACGATTTGGAACACATCACCACGCATGCAGTGGCCTATGCCTTTCCGGATATTTGCCTTATGCTCCTCATCGGTCAGCGTGCTGGTCGTTTCGCCTATGGCGTGGAAATCGTAGGTCGTATAGTTGCGGTTATGGATGGCTTTTTCTATATAGTCGAGATGGGTCTCCTCATGGTCCTGAAGCATTTCAAGCAGAAGCATTTCATTGCGGAAATCATTAAAGACAATCAGATACTTATATAAGATATAGAGCATTTCGGGAGCGTCATTTTTGGGGTCGCGACTGTCTTTTACATCAATATGCTCAAAATAGCGCACTGCATTGAAAGTGGTGTAGCCATACAGACCGCAATAATGATTGTATTCTCCGCTTACTTTAAAATGGTTCAGAAAATCGGTTATGACATAATCTACCTTGTAGCCGTCGGTAATGGTATGCTCTTCTGTGCTGCCGTCGGGGTAAGTGGTGGTGGCGACTCCATGGTTGATGCCGATGCTGGCAATGGGGTTCAGTCCGATAAAGGAACGGTTATTTTCGCTTCCGTGATAGTCGGAGCTTTCCATCAGTGCACTTTGTGGGAAGATGTCGCGTACTTTCAGGTAAGTGCTTACCGGAGTATGAAGGTCACCCAACATCGTCTTGTGCTTAGTTGTATAAGTAAATGTTTTCATTATCTTGCTTCTTCCGGTTTGTTATTCAAATAAGTTTCTGTATCCTTGTCTCCCCGTCCCGAAACGGTAAGTACCACTACATCTTCGGGGCGGAAGTGCATCTTGTCGAGTGCACCCAGTGCATGAGCCGATTCCAACGCCGGAATGATACCTTCCAGGCGGGTCAGTTCAAATGCGGCTCGTATGGCCTCATCATCATTGATAGCCAGAACCATAGCCCGCTTCTGTTGGGCAAGGTTGGCATGCATGGGGCCTATACCCGGATAATCCAGTCCCGCAGAGATAGAATAAGGTTCTTCTATCTGTCCGTCCTCGTTCTGGATGACCAATGTTTTTGCTCCGTGTATGATTCCCATCTTTCCCAGTTGGATAGTAGCTGCCGACATCCCTGTCTCTATGCCTTTCCCGCCGGCTTCGGCCAATACGATTTGCACACGTTCGTCATCGATATAGTGAAAAATAGTACCGGCAGCATTGCTTCCTCCACCCACGCAGGCCATCAGATAATCGGGATAGTCACGACCTTCGTGCTCTTTCAGTTGTTTCCTGATTTCTGCACTAATGACAGATTGCAGTCTTGCTACCATGTCGGGATAAGGATGAGGCCCTACCGTAGAGCCGATTACATAATATGTATCGGTGGGGTGACAACACCAGTCTCGAATCGCTTCATTGGTAGCGTCCTTCAGTGTCATGTTGCCCGATGTGACAGGGCGGACCTCAGCTCCCAGCATTTTCATTTTCTCTACATTGACATGTTGGCGTTCTACATCGGTTTTACCCATATAAACAATGCATTGCATATTCATCAGTGCACAAACGGTTGCGGTTGCCACTCCGTGCTGACCGGCTCCGGTCTCGGCGATGATGCGGCTTTTCCCCATACGCTTGGCAAGTAATACTTGCCCGATGGCATTATTTATTTTGTGTGCTCCTGTATGATTCAGGTCTTCACGTTTCAGATATATTTTACAGCCGTACTTTTCGCTTAGCCGACGGGCAAGATAGAGCGGGGAAGGGCGTCCCACATAGTGGCGCAACAAATCATTGAATTCTTGTTTGAAGTCTTCACTATCCAATACATTTAAATAGGCGTTTCTCAGTTCCTCTACGCAGCGGTGAAGAATCTCGGGGATATAGGCTCCTCCGAACTCGCCGTAATAACCTTCATTGTTTACTTGATAAGTTTTCATTGTGATTGATGTATTTAATTTCTTGTAATTTGCATAAACGAAAAAAGGCCTGTCGTAAGTACGACAGGCCTTCATCTGAATATCCTTTTAGAATGCTAAGTATATACACACGGTCTGGTTCTCTTACGACTTATTCAGTTGCAAGGGACGCCACCAATATGTATTTACTAATATTCTTTTCATTTTTTCTGTTTCTAATTCGGTGCAAATGTAATCGTTTTGATTTTATCTCCAAAGAAAAACTTACTTTTTTTTCTATTTATTGGTAACTTCGTTCAATTTGCCTTTAACCACTTCGGCCTGTTGGTTCATTTTTTCCATCACTTCGCCACCTACTCTTTCTGCTTTATGCTTGGCTCGGTGTGCGAAATCATACGCATCTTCTTCCAAGTCCTGAATAGTATCATAAAGGTCTCTTCTCAGTTTGCGTCCTCTATTGCTGTGGGCAAAACAACTCAATGCACTGCCGACCAACGCACCCAGCGCCAGTCCGACGAAAAATTTTCCATTACTCATAATCTTATTCATTTAATTGGTTTTATCTATGAACATTTCGGCTGTGTGAATGGTTTTTAATGCATCAGTTAATAAATCATTAAAAAGGAAATAAGATGAAACGTAAACTTTGGATAAGAATAGGAGCGGTGGTATTGGCTGCGTTATTGTTGTGGTGGCTCTTTTGGGCTATATTGATTGACGAGGATGAGAACGAGCAGGGCTTACCGGAAACAGAACAAATAGAGGCAGTGGATTAATTCCCTGCCTTTTCCTGTTCTTTTTCGGAAATATTCTGTATATTCGCCTGTTGATTTTCTGTAAAAGCGTAATAGTATAAAAAGTAATAACAATGAAAACAATGAATTATTCTATAATCCGATGCATCTGTGCATTGGTGTTGGGCGTATTATTGGTAGCATGGCCCGAAGCTGCCATTCTGTATCTGGTAATTACCATCGGAGTTTTGTTTCTGGTGCCCGGCTTATTTTCTGTCTTTGGTTATCTCACCCATGGCAAGCAGAATGGGATGTCTTTTCCCATAGCCGGACTGGGTAGTCTGCTGTTCGGCCTTTGGCTGATGATTATGCCGGCATTCTTTGTCGGTATCCTGATGTATGTGTTGGGAGCTGTTCTTGTGTTGGCAGGTGTCAGCCAGATTGTAAACTTGTCTGCCGCCCGCAGTTGGACGGTTGTGCCGGGAGGTTTCTTTATTGTTCCCGTATTGGTACTTATTGCGGGCATTGTTGTTCTGTTTAATCCGTTTACGGCTGCCACTGTGCCTTTCATCATATTGGGAGTCAGCAGCATTGTTTATGGACTTTCGGACTTGGTGAACATTATTCGTTTTCGTCAGAAGAAAGACATCCACACCCCTGTGATAGAGGATGTGACCCCTATTGAAGAGATTTAAACTTAATATATTTATGAAAAAACGACTGAACTACTTATTGATTGTATTATGCTTATTGATTGCTTCTGCGTGTAAAAATGGGGCTGTTACCGCAGACTCAGGCAAAGATGAAGGCGCCGGAGGCTGTGAAGGAGAAAAGGCAAAAGCTATTTTGTGGGTGGATTATAAAAAGGGGCGTCCTATCCCTCGCGGAGTTGCTATCAAAACAGTAAAGGTGCGTGCCAAAGTGTTTGCCGATGGCAGTGTAAAAGTGCTTTCTTTCTGTAAGAAACAGTCTTTCAGAGTGGAAGACTACTTGCTGAAGAGATTGAAAGTTTACCGAATCCGGGACTGGGCATTTGAAGGGAATTATATTCAGGCCGGCGAGCAATATTTGCAGTTACGGTATATTCCTTCCTGGATGAAGTAGTAAATAACCATTCATGACGTACTCTGTCAGCGTACAATGCTTCCGTTTCCTCTTTTATTAATGAAAGGAAAATATACATGAACCACGGCCGTGGTTAACTTTAACCACGACTGTGACTAAGTCTAACCACGGTGGTGAGCAGGCTTAACCACGGCCGTGGTTAAGCTATCGCAATAGGCTTTTCCAAGCTATGCATTACTTTATTCTATACTCTCCCTGTATTGCTTCGGCGACATCCCCGTATATCGTTTGAAATACTTTCCAAAGAAAGAAATGTCGGGGAAATTGAGTGAGTAAGCTATTTCCTGAATGGTCATATCTGTCGACTTTAGTTTGGCTTGTGCATCGGTAATAACCAGTTTGGCTATAATGTCCGTCACCGTTTTGCCTGTCACCTTATTTACAGTGGTACTGAGGTGTTGGGGAGAAACGTGCAACAAATCTGCATAAAAAGAAACACTTCGTTCGTTGATATAGTGCTTGATGATATATTGTACAAGCCGTTTCACAATCTCTTCCCCCCGGTTGAAAGAGCGTTTGTCTGTTTCTGTGTTTTGATGGATGCTGCCTACCCCGTGCAGAATGGTCAGCAACATGGTACTGACTAACTCTTTGGTGGGTTGCTCGTCGACTCGTCCCATTTTTATCAATAGCATAAAATAATCCTGAAACAACGCCGTTATCCGGGGTTGCAATGAGATGACCGGCATTTCAATCAGAGCCGAGAGATAATTCATGGTAGAGTTGAAAAAGTTGGCGCCATTCAATAGTTCTTTATTGAATCCTGCCAGAAATAACCGACAGTCATGACTCTGCCGGATGACATGTACAAAGGTGTCGGGCAGGATAGTGACAATATCATTCTCCTTTATTTTGTGTTCGGACAAGTGGATAGTCATGTCACACTCACCACGCAGGCAAAGAATAAACAGACAACCATTCATACGCTGTGGGTAGTGGTAGATACGTCCGAAAGCACCGGTTATGTCAATTTCTGCTATGAAATCTTTGTTCGGTTTAAAGATGTTAATGTCGTCTGTGTACTTCATAAAAATAAAGAAGATTTTGGTTATACACCACAAATATAGGGCAGTTTAAGCAGATTACAAAGAAAATGCTTAAAAATAGACTAATATATCTTACTGTTAGCACTTGTGCACATTTAATAAATGTGAGAACTTTGCATCCGAAAACAAATGTGAAGATTAACAGTATGAAATGTAGAAAATTGTCTATTGTGGCAGTGAGTGTGGTGTTGTTCTGTTCATGTGGACAGCAACCTGCTCAGGAACGAGGACCCCGCCCGGTGAAGTTGGCGGAAGTGGCGTTGTTAAACAAAATTGAGAAATCCTATTCAGGCGTAGTGTCGCCCGACCAATTCAGTGACCTTGCGTTTAAGATGTCCGGCCCGCTGGTGGCTATGAATGTACTCGAAGGGCAGAGAGTGAAAAAGGGAGATGTAGTGGCTGAAATTGACCCGACAGACTATAAGTTGGACTATGATGCAAAGAGAGCTTCGTTTCAGAAAGCGGCATCGCAGATGCAACGTGCAGAAAAGCTGTTGATGAAAAATGCCATATCCATGCAGGAGTTTGAAACGACTCAGGCATCTTACACCAATGCGAAGTCTGCATTCGAAAATGCACAGAATACATTGAACGATACAAAGTTGCGTGCACCGTTTGATGGATTTATCCAAAAGAAATATGTGGAAAACTACCAGCGTGTACAACCGGGACAAGGTGTGGTTTGTCTGGTTAACCCCACTAAATTGCAAGTGGAATTTACCATCCCTGAAACAAATATTGCTTACGTCACTTCTCACGGAAGTATTTTTGTGGAATTTGATGCTTATAAAGGCAAGCTGTTTCAAGCAAAGGTGAAAGAGTATGTGGAAGCATCGCAAGACGGTGCCGGAGTTCCTGTGTTCCTCTATATTGACGACCCTGAATTTGATTTGAAGAAATACCAGGTGTCGGTGGGCTTTTCGTGCCGTGTGGTAGTTAATATTGAAAATGAAACGGTAAAAGAAGGAATCACGGTTCCGTTGTCTGCCGTAGTATTTGATAATACTCTGAATAATAAGATTGTATTCATTTATAATCCGTCTACTCAGAAAGTAGAGAAACGTAAGATTTATGACGAAGGAACCATTGTGGGACGTAATGATTTAATTGTGAGCGGAGAGGTGAAGGCCGGTGAGCAAGTGGTGGCCGCGGGAGCTTCTTATCTCGTAGACGGCCAGCAAGTTAAAATATTAACCGAATAAAAGAGGAGAGGACGAATCATGAATATTCCAAAATATTCTCTGGAGAACCGGAAGGTTATCTACTTTTTTCTGGCTATCTTATTGATAGGTGGAGTTATCTCCTTCTTTAAGTTGCCGAAGAAAGAGGATGCGCCTTTCGTGATAAAGACGGCGGTTCTTGTTACCCAATATCCGGGTGCGAATCCGCATGAAGTGGAGAAATTGATAACCGAACCGATTGAACGTGAGATTCAGTCAATGACTGATGTATATCAGATTAAATCGGAATCTTACTTCGGATTGTCTAAGATTTCTATAGAGTTGCAACCTACTATCGACCCTGATTATATGCCGGTGAAGTGGGATGAGTTGCGTCGTAAGGTGGCAAACATCCAGCCGAAATTGCCTGGCGGTGCATCTACTATCACGGTGAACGATGACTTTGGCGATGTGTATGGTATTTATTATGCACTGACAGCCGACGAGGGCTTTTCATACAAGGACCTGCGTGACTGGGCACAGCGTATCCGTACGCAGCTTACCCCGATTGAGGGTGTGCAGAAGGTGATGCTCTATGGTGAGCAGACGGAAGTAATTAATGTGAAGATATCTACTTCCAAGTTGTCGTCTTTGGGCATTGACCCGACTTCTATTATGGGGATTCTGCAAAAACAGAATGTACAAGTCAATACGGGAGATATCGCTACTGATATTTACCAGTTGCGCTTGCGCACAGAAGGTACTTATACCAGCCTTGAAGATATTGAGAACCAACTGATTGTCAGCAAAGATGGACGTGAAGTGCGTTTAGGAGATATTGCAACGGTGGAACGCGGCTATTATGACCCGCCTTCAACACTGATGCGTGTCAATGGCAAACGTGCCATCGGTATCGGCGTAGCCAGTGGCGCAAAGGATAATGTGGTGGCTGTTGGTAAAGCGGTGGATAAAAGTTTGTCGGAGATAGAACAATTGTTGCCTATCGGTATTGAGTTGTCTTCTCTTTATCCTGAAGATAAAATTGCGGATGAAGCCAATAACGGATTTATTCTCAATTTGATAGAGTCGTTGGTTATTGTGATTCTGATTATCTTTGTAGTGATGGGCTCGCGTGCCGGTATGCTGATTGGTAGTTCGCTGTTGTTCTCTGTAGGAGGTACCTTGCTTATCATGTTGATGTGGGGAGTGGGCTTGAACCGTACTTCTTTGGCTGCATTTATCATTGCCATGGGTATGCTGGTGGATAATGCCATCGTGGTGACGGATAATGCCCAAATCGGTATCAAGCGCGGAAAGTCTCGCTATCTCTCTCTGATAGAAGGCGCCATCAAGCCGCAATGGGCATTGCTGGGAGCGACTTTTATTGCCATTTGTTCGTTCCTGCCGTTGTATCTGGCTCCTGCATCGGTGGCTGAGATTGTAAAACCGCTATTTATCGTGTTGGCTGTTTCGCTGGGCTTAAGTTGGATTTTGGCTTTATGCCAGACTACGACTTTCGGAAACTTTATCTTGAAAGAGGCTACTCCCGGCAGTGAAGGCAAAGACCCGTACGATACCAAAATCTATCATAAGTTTGAGAAGCTTCTGACTTTGCTGATTAAGCGCCGTTTTATAACACTGACTACTGTGTTTGTTACTTTGGTGCTTTCGCTGGTCATCATGGCAGTCATGCCTCAGAGTTTCTTCCCGAAGATGAACAAACCTTATTTCCGTGCCGACTTGGTATTTCCGGAAGGTTTCAGCATTCATGCGGTAGACGAAGATGTGATGAAAGTGGAAGATTATCTGAAGAAGAATGAGAAAGTGAAGTCTTATTCTGTAACTTTAGGCGGCACCCCGCTGCGTTACTACCTGGCAAGTTCTTCTTTCGGTCCGAAGTCCAACTATGCCAATGTAATGGTGGAGACAAAGAATCCTGAGGATGCAGCCGAAGTGGAGCAGCAGTTCTATGAACACATGACTCAGAATTTCCCGAATATCATTACCCGTTCGGCATTGTTTGCGTTGTCACCGGTGCCCGAAGCTGCCATTGAAATCGGATTTATCGGTGAGAATCCGGATACGCTGACCGCCTTGGTGGAGCGTGCAAAGAAGATTGCACACGAATGTGATATGGTGACGGATATACGCTCTAACTGGGGCGATAAGGTGCCGGTATGGAAACCGATGTTTTCACAACAGAAAGGATTGCGCCTTGGCATTACCCGCCAACAGGTTGCCAATTCATTCCGTACGGCTACCAATGGTCTGCCGTTGGGCGAATATCGTGAGGGAGATATTTCACTTCCTATCCTGTTGAAGGATGAAGATGCGGAAAGTATGAACCTGAATGATGTGAAGAGTGTTCCGGTATTCAGTACGAAAGGAAACTCTGTGAAGGTGGAGCAAGTGATTGACAATTTTTCGTTGGGGTATGATTATAATGTAGTGCGTCGTTTCAACCGTGAACGTTGCATGATGATGCAGTGTGAGCCGAAACGCGGTGCCAATACGATGGCTGCCTTTAAGCAGGTGTTGGCAGCCGTACAGGAACAGATGCAGTTGCCCGAAGGCTATAAGATGAAATACTTTGGTGAACAGGAGACACAAGATGTAAGTAATGCAGCTTTGGCAAAAAATATTCCGGTGACATTCTTGTTGATTTATGTTGTTTTGTTGTTCCTTTTCCCGAGCAACTATCGCAAGCCGGTATTGATTATGCTGATGCTGCCGTTGGTGTTCATCGGTGTGGTATGGGGACTGTTGCTGTTCGGTAAATCGCTTGACTTTTTTGCCATTTTGGGCTTATTGGGCTTGATTGGTATGAATATCAAGAATGCGATTGTACTGGTAGACGAAATCGGCCTTCAACTGAAAGACGGCAAAGGGGCGGTACCTGCTGTGGTTGAGGCTACCAAGACACGTATTGTTCCGGTAACTATGGCATCGGGAACTACCATTTTAGGTATGCTTCCTTTGCTGGGTGATGCGATGTTTGCTGGTATGGCGGCTACCATTATGGGTGGTTTGTTTGTATCGACCATTCTCACCATCTTCGTGCTTCCGGTGACTTATTGTATATTCTTTAAAATCAGAGCAGACAGATAATGAAAACAAACTTTATATATATACTTGGAATGGTGTGCTTGTCCGGTACGGTTTCGGCTCAGACTACCGTAAATTATACGGAGTTCGAACAGAAGGTGTTGGATTATAGCCAGACTTTAAAGCAGAGTGTAGCACAACGTACTGCTATGCAGAAAGCAATGAAAGCCGCGAAAACCGCTTTCTTCCCCGCAGTAGATGCAACGGGAAGTTATCAGTATCGCATCAATAAATATGATATGGATTTTGGCGGAATGGCTGTTCCTATGGAGCATGATTCTTACAGTGCCGAAGTGGGAGTTGCCCAACCTATTTATGCAGGAGGAAGTATTTATCATACTTACAAGGCATCACAAATCCAGTCTCGGATAGCTGATAAATCGGTAGATTTGACCACCGATAATCTTATCTACGCCGCAGAAGCCAGTTATTGGGGAACTGCGGCTCAGAAGGAGATGTATCAAACGATGTGTCAGTATGTAGAAATTATCGGTCAGTTGACTAAAGTGTTACAAGATAAGTATGATGACGGCTATATCAGTAAAACAGATTTGATACAAATGCAGACTCGCCTGAAAGAGGCTGAGTTGCAACGTTCCAGCAGTTATCAGTCTTATCAGATAGCTTTGCAGAACATGAATGTGCTGATGGGCTTGGAACCGGATAACGAAGTCGGTCTGCTTGATTCCATTTTTGTCGAGTTGCCTCTGCCTGCTTATATCGGTGCCGATGCTGCGCTGAATGTCCGCCCTGATTACGCCATTTCTCAGTTGGATGTGGATTATCAAAAAAGACAGGTCAGCCTGGCTGCTGCAAAGTATAATCCGTCTTTGTCTATTGGCTTTAAAGAGACTTGGGGCACACAAATGTTGAACATTTCAGGCGAAACAATGTTTAATAGTAATGTGTATGCCTCTGTCAAGTTGCCACTGTTCCATTGGGGAGCGCGATTTAAGTCGACGGCTGCACAAAAAGCGATTTTACTTGGCAAGCAGTATGCTTTGCAAGATAAACAAGACCAAATCACGAAAGAAGTAGCTAAAGCATGGACTAGTCTGACTGAAAATACCCGTCAGATAGACATTGCTAAAGAAAACTGCAAGTTAGCAGAAGAGAATTTGGATTTGAATACATTTAGTTATACAGAAGGTAAGCTGACTATTCTGGATGTACTTTCTGCACAGTTGACTTGGGTACAGGCATATACAAACCTCATCCAGTCTTATTATGAGCAGAAAATAGCATTGGCAGATTATAGGAAAGCCACCGGTATAAGGTATTTAGGACAGAAATAAGTAATTTCAGACCAAAATCTTATAATTTAAAATGCCACTTTAAAGCAGGTTTGGATTATCTTTGCATCCAAATCTGCTTTTTTTCTTATATATGAATACATTATGAAGAAATTGTTACTTTTGACATGGATATTCGTATGTATGGCAGGCATGGCTTATGCAACTCCCGGACATAGTGAGTTGTTTGAGTTGCCAACAGATACGATACAACACAAAGACAGCACGGTACAGAAAAGAAGCTTCTTCAATAAGTTTCTTGACTACTTTAATGATGCGAACAAAAACAAGAAGCATAAAAAGTTTGACTTCAGTATTATCGGCGGGCCTCATTATAGTACGGATACCAAGTTGGGACTTGGACTGGTGGCTGCCGGGCTTTACCGCTCGGACAGGAATGATACTATCCTTCCTCCTTCCAATGTTTCTTTATTCGGCGATGTGTCTACGGTAGGTTTTTATCTACTGGGAATTCGTGGCACCCATATCTTTCCGCAAGATAAATACCGTTTGGATTATACTTTATACTTCTATTCTTTCCCTTCCAAATTCTGGGGAATGGGATATGACATGGGAAATGTGGATGCCAACGAAACGGATATGGACCGTTGGCAGGCACAGATAAAGGCCAGCTTCTTGTTTAAGTTGACGGATAATTTATATTTGGGACCGATGGTGGCTTACGATTATGTGCGTGGAAAGAATTTGGAACGTCCCGAATTGATGGAAGGGATGGATTTGACTACCACCAATTATGGGGCCGGCTTTTCCTTGGTGTACGATTCGCGTGATGTGTTGACCAATCCGCATAAAGGATATTACTTGAACTTATCGCAATGTTTCCGTCCCAAGTTTATGGGGAATGATTATGCTTTCAGTACCACTGATTTGCGAACCAGTTACTATCATCCTGTTTGGAAAGGCGGTTTGCTTGCCGGAGAGTTTAGAGGTGTGTTTAATTTCGGCAATCCCTCTTGGTCAATGATGGCTTTGCTGGGAAACTCTTACTCTATGCGTGGCTATTATGAAGGCCGTTACCGTGATAAACATAAAATGGAAGGGCAGATAGAATTGCGCCAGCATATTTGGAAGCGTAATGGTATAGTGGCATGGATTGGTGCGGGAACGGTATTTAATAAGTTCAGTGCACTGCGTGCCAATCATGTCTTGCCCAATTATGGCATCGGATACCGTTGGGAATTTAAGAAGAATGTGAATGTCCGTCTTGATTATGGATTTGGAAAGAACGGACAATCAGGATTTTTATTTAATATAAATGAAGCGTTTTAAAGAGATTTATCAATGGTGTTGTGAGCCGGAACAATTATTCTTTCTGTTTATAATTGTATTGGCTATTCCTAATGTGGCATTGTTTTTCACAGAGCAAATGCCTTTATTGGCACGTATATGCAATATAGTTTTGCCGGTATCGGTATATTGGATGGTGATGACGCTGAGCCGGAAGCCGGGAAAGATGATATGGATATTGTTCCCCTTTGTCTTTTTTGCCGCTTTTCAGTTGGTTTTGCTTTACCTTTTCGGACAGTCTATTATAGCAGTCGATATGTTTCTGAATTTGCTGACAACCAATTCAGGTGAGGCAATGGAGCTGCTGGACAATCTGTTGCCTGCTGTAATCGGTGTGTTTGTGGTCTATTTGCCTACTTTGGCTTTGGGCATTGTTTCGATAACGGGAGACAAGAAGTTGGATTCATGTTTTCTATACCGGCAGAGGAGATATGCCCGGATGGTAATGGGAGTGGGAGTGATTCTGACTGCATTATGTTATGTGGACAATGAAGATTATGAAATGAAGCTCGATATGTATCCGGTCAATGTGTGTTATAATCTGACTTTGGCGATAGAGCGTGCCGGTGAAACGGCCGGTTATCAAGAGAGTTCGAAGGACTTTACGTTTGGTGCACAAGCTACGCATGATAAGGATGAGGCGGAAATATATGTATTGGTAGTGGGGGAGACTGCAAGGGCTTGCAATTTCGGACTGTATGGATATGAACGGAATACCACTCCGCTACTGGATAAAACGGAAGGCCTCGTTGCATTTACAGATGTACTTACCCAATCAAATACAACGCATAAAAGTGTGCCGATGCTTCTGTCGGGAGCTTCTGCCGAAAATTATGACCGTATATATCGGGAGAAAGGTATCATTACCGCTTTTAAAGAAGCAGGGTTTCACACTGCATTCTTTTCCAATCAGCGGCCTAATCATTCTTTTATCGATTTCTTCGGAATGGAGGCGGATGAATGGAAATTTATAAAAGAAGATGTATCTGAGGAGGCGAACATTTCAGATGATGAACTATTGACGTTGGTGGATAAGCAGCTGAATGACGGACACCGGAAGTTGTTTATCGTGTTGCACATGTATGGCTCTCATTTTAATTACAAAGAACGCTATCCTTCAGACATGGCTGTGTTTAGGCCGGATAGCTTGACCGATGCGAAATATGAGAACCGTGAGTATTTATTGAATGCGTATGATAACACAATTCGTTATACGGACAGTTTCTTGGCGTCATTGATTGAAATGTTGCAACGCACGAATGCTTCATCGGCTATGCTTTATACTTCCGACCATGGAGAGGATATTTTTGATGATAGCCGAAAGCTGTTTTTGCACGCGTCTCCGGTACCGTCATACTATCAGTTGCATGTCCCGTTCCTGATTTGGATGTCTGAGGCATATCGTGAAGGAAATCCTGTTCAATATGAGGCAGTGTGCATGAATCGTGAAAAGCCGGTGGCGGGTAATGCATCTGTCTTCCATTCCATGCTGTCTTTGGGTGGCATACAGACTAGCTATAAAGAAGATAGTTTGTCTGTTGCCAGTGAGCGATATGTCGTTCGTCCCCGTTATTACTTGAATGACCATAATCTTCCTAAACCTTTAGATAAAATCGGGTTGGAGAAGAAAGACATTACACAGCTTGAAAAAAGAAACATGATGTATCCATGACAGATGGATGTGTCAAAATCTGAACGCTTCTGTCACATTGTTGTTGACAATAGGGCAGACCGCTTTTATTTTGACATATCCTCATGTACAAGTTTGTTTTTGCACTTTTAAATTTTATCAAGTGCCTGTTCCAAATCGGCCAACAGGTCATCAATATGCTCTGTTCCGATAGATAGCCGTACAGTTCCCGGATAGATTTCCTGCTCCTTGAGTTCTTGCTCATTTAGCTGTGAATGAGTTGTACTTGCCGGATGGATAACCAGTGATTTTACATCCGCTACATTAGCTAGCAAAGAGAATATTTCGAGGCTGTCGATGAATCTATGGGCTTCTGCCTGCCCTCCTTTCACTTCGATTGTAAAGATAGAGCTGGCCCCATGAGGAAAGTAGCGGTTGTATAAGGCATGGTCGGGATGTCCGGGCAATGACGGGTGATTTACTTTTTCCACTTTGGGGTGTTGATTTAAGAATTCCACCACTTTCAGTGCATTCTCTACATGACGCTCCACACGCAAAGAAAGAGTTTCCAGCCCTTGCAGTAGGATAAAGGCATTGAACGGGCTGATAGCTGCTCCTGTATCGCGTAGCAAAATGGCACGGATACGGGTAGCATAAGCCGCTGCTCCTGCCGCATCGATAAAACGGATTCCATGATAACTGGCATCAGCGTCGGTCAGTTGGGAAAATTTGCCTGAGGCTGCCCAGTCAAATCTGCCGGAATCTACAATGACACCTCCCAAAGAAGTACCGTGTCCGCCGATAAATTTAGTTGCCGAATGTACCACGATGTCTGCTCCATGTTCTATGGGGCGGATGAGGTAAGGAGTTCCGAAAGTATTGTCTACAATCAGAGGAATCTGATGACGGTGTGCGATATCTGCTACCGCTTCTATATCGATAATATTGGAATGGGGATTACCCAGACTCTCGATAAACAAAGCCTTGGTATTTTCCTGAATTGCATTTTCAAAATTGGATAAGTCATTCGGGTCGACAAAAGTGGTGGTTATACCATACTCGGGCAGGGTGTGTGCCAACAGATTATAACTTCCTCCATAAATTGTTTTGGCCGCAACAATATGGTCGCTGGCACGGGTGATGTTCTGGAGTGCGTATGTAATGGCAGCTGCACCCGAAGCTACTGCAAGTCCGGCTACTCCTCCTTCCAATGCTGCTACGCGCTGTTCAAAGACACCTTGGGTGGAGTTGGTCAGTCGGCCATAGATATTGCCTGGGTCTTGCAAACCGAAACGTGCGGCTGCATGGGCAGAGTCATGGAACACATAAGAAGTGGTTTGGTAAATGGGAACTGCACGCGCATCTGTTGCTACATCGGGTTGTTCTTGTCCTACATGGAGTTGTAATGTCTCGAAATGTAATTTCCTAGTTGCCATAGTTGTATTCTTTTAGTAAAACTGATTATTGATTTATTTTATGCAAAGTTATGATTGGCAGTAATATCAAACAAGATATTGAAGAAATACGGAAAATATATCTATATTTGCTATTGTATAAAGAAAAAGCTCATAGTCCTGCTTTCGAATGGCATACTTTAAAAGAATATTTCACTATGGATACATTAGATAAAACAGATTTGCAGATACTTCGTACATTACAAGAAAATGCACGGCTTACCACAAAAGAACTGGCGGCACGCGTCAGTTTGTCTTCCACTCCGGTATTTGAACGCCTCAAGCGCCTTGAAAGTGGGGGATACATAAAAAAATATATAGCAGTGCTTGATGCCGAGAAACTGAATCAGGGGTTTGTGGTATTTTGCAGTGTGAAGCTCAGGAGGCTTAATCGGGATATTGCAGCTGAATTTACCCGCATGATACAAGATATTCCCGAAGTGACGGAATGCTATAATATTTCGGGAAGTTATGATTATCTGCTCAAGATACATGCTCCCAATATGAAATATTATCAAGAGTTTATATTAAATGTGTTGGGAACCATCGATAGTCTGGGCTCGCTGGAGAGCACATTTGTGATGGATGAAGTGAAGCATGAGTATGGAATACATATATAAAAAAGCGTTTTAAAAAACACGTTAGTATGTGTGGGCTCACACGTTAGTATGCATAAGCCGATACGTTAGTACGTGTGGGGCTATACATACGTATGCATAAGGCCACACGTACTAACGTGTAAAAAGTTGCTTTTTTACTTCTTTTCACCTACGGTTTTCAGCATTTCCTGTACGGCGGCTTCCAACTGTTGGTCTTCTCCTGTCAGTGCCTTTTCGGGGGCATTATACACTTCGATGTGAGGTGTAAGCAACTGGTTCTCGGCATATTGTCCGCGCATATCCATACAGCCTACCTGTGGAATGCCGAATACGATAGTCGGGTCAATCTGTGTTTCCCACCACACGGCAGTCATAGTTCCCGGAACGGGCGCACCAATCAGTTTACCAATCTTCAGTTCTTTATATACCCATGGGAAACCGTGTGCATTACTATAATTATCCTCGCAAACCAATACGCAGGAAGGCTTGAGCCATTTATTGAACGGGTCACTACCGATATATTGTCCGCGTGGAACAAAACGCTGGTACTCTTTACCACTCAGCAAAGTAGCCAAATCATCGTGTAGCCAACCGCCTCCATTGTGGCGTGTGTCTACAATGACGGCTTCTTTATTGCGGCAGCGTCCGAGCAATTCACTGTATACTTCGCGGAAACTTTGGCTGTCCATACCTCTGACATGCACATAGCCTACACGACCGCCCGACAACTTATCCACGCTCTTGCGGCAACGTTCCACCCAACGTTTGTAAAGCAGATTGCTCTGTTCGCCACTACTGATGGCTTTGATGGTCACGTCAAATCGTTTTCCATTAGCGGGATTATACATGGCAAGCAATACCTTTCGACCGGCTTTGCCTTCCAGTAGCGGGAAATAATCCTGGCCTTTTAAAATTGGTTTGCCGTCTATCTTTTCGATGATACATCCCGGAGTAACGTCAGTTTTCTTAATGGCGAAGGGCCCTTTGGCCAATACCTCTTTTATTTTCAAACCGTCTCCATCGTAGGTCTCGTCATAGAATACCCCTAAAGCGGCTGTGGAAAGAGAGGCTCCCGAACCATAATAACGGGCACCGGTATGAGAGCCGTTCAGTTCGCCCAACAGTTCACTTAACATTTCCTGGAAGTCATAGTTGTTGTTGATGTAAGGCAAGAAACGTGAATAGGCTTCACGATAGCCTTTCCAATCTACTCCATGCAGGTCTTTCACATAGAATTTATCTTCCACTTGTTGCCATACGTGGTTGAAGATATATTCACGTTCACCGTATGGTTGATAATCGAAGAAAGCTTCAAATGCGACTGTTTTCGGCTCTCCGGTACTTACGCTGACTTTTTTGATGCCTCCACCTGTGCATAAGAATACGTTTTCACCCTTTTTATCAGGATACATGGCACCACCACCTACAGACTTCATCACAATCTTCGTCTTATTCTCTTTCAGGTCATGTTCCCATAAATCATATCCTCCTTCAAAAGCAGCTTGATAATATAGTTTATCCCCTTTCGGTGTGAGAACCGCATCTCCCAAATGAGAAGAATTGACAGTCAGGCGGACAATTCGGTCTCGACAGTTTTCGAGGTCGAAAGTCAAAGGTTTGACTTCTTCTTCTTTCTTTTTATCTTTCTTTGCTCCCTTTTTATCCTCTTTCTTCTTGTCGTCCTTATCTTCTTTTTTCTCTTTGTCATCCTCTTTTTTCTTATTTTCGTCGATAAGGGCAAGCTCTTCTTTATTCATACGGAAACGTTCGTATGCGTCAAGGTCAAAGAACATGATATAAACATCCGCTTCAGCCCCCCAACTGCCGTGGCTGCGATATCCGGCACGGTCGCTATACCACATCATCGCTTTTCCGTCGAGTACCCATTTGGCATTGGTGTCTGTATAGCCGCTTTCGGTCAGGTTATGGATTTCTCCGTTGCCTGATGCATTAACCAAAGCTACATCCTGATTGTTCCATCCGCCTATACCGATATAGTTGGTGAGAATCCATTTACTGTCCGGGCTCCATTGATACCATTGGTCACCGTCACTGTATGAATACTCAAACTTACCGTCCATTACAGTGCGGACATCTTTACTTTTCAAGTTAAGTACACGAATCGTGGTACGGTCTTCCAAAAATGCTATTTCTTTACCGTCAGGACTGTATTGGGGCTGGAAAGAAGCAATGGCGGAATTGGTCAGTTTCTCTTCTTTAATGTCTGTAGCATAGGTGAATTGTTTCTCTTCTTTGTTGCTCAGACTTGCCTGATAGATTTGCCACAGACCGTTTCTTTCCGAAGCATACACGATACTTCTTCCATCGGGAGCAAAGTTGATGTCGCGTTCTTGTTCCGGAGTATTGGTGATTTGTTTTGTAGTCTTATATTCCACAGAAGTGACATAAACGTCACCGCGTAAAATGAACGCCACTTCTTTAGCATCGGGCGACAAGGCTATTTCTGTTGCACCGTTCTGTCTGATTTGGCGAATCAAATCTTTGTCGTTCTTGTCCGTTAAGATGGATATTTGTACCTTTTGAGGTTCTGCTCCTTCTTTCATGGTATAGATTTCCCCATCGTATCCGTAGCAAAGTGTACCATTGTTTGCAGCAGTAAGGAAACGGACGGGATGCTTGGTATGGTGAGTGAGCTGAGTGGAATTTGTTCCGTCTACAGCACGTTTGAATACATTGAATGAACCTTTTTCTTCACTCAGATAATAGAATGACTTTCCGTCCGAAGCCCATACGGGGGTGCGGTCTTCACCGTTGAAAGCGGTTAGCTTGCGATAGCTGCGTTCTCCATCCAATGAACACAGCCAAATGTCGCGTGTGATAGAAGAAGTATGATGCTTACGCCAAGGATCTTCGTAGCCTTTCTTGTCATGATAGAGCAAAGCATTGCCGGCTTGGTTGATGCTGATATCTTCCATAGGCATGGAGGAGAACAGAATCGGGCGGCCGCCTGTGGTACTAACTTCATATACTTGTTGGAATTGTCCGGATGGGAATTGGGCATCTTCGGCTGACGGCATTACGTTTGCCAGAAACAGGAGATGGTCGGCATCCTTGAATGCCACGGGTGTTTCGTTTCCAGAGTGAGTGGTCAGTCTTTTTGGGATGCCCCCCTCTTTATCTACCACGAATATATCCATGCTGCCCATACGGTCGGAAGCAAACGCAATTTGTTTTCCGTCAGGACTCCACACGGGGTGGGTGTCATGTGCCGCGTTGGTTGTAATCTGTGCAGCTTTACCTCCGTTGGCAGGAACTGTGTAAATGTCTCCTTTATAAGTAAATGCGATGGAAGTTCCATCAGGTGAAATGGCACAATAACGCATCCACAACGGATTGTCTTGTGCATGTGCGGATAATGCCAACATAAAAGTTGCCACTCCCAGTAGTTGTCTTTTCATTTGATTTGTTTAATAGGTGTGTTAATTTATAGATTTTCTATTTCTTCTTTTTTGCAAAATAGCTTCTTACTTTCCGCATTATTTTGATGCCGGTCATGACTCCGTCATAAACGGCTATTCCGGTATTTACATGTTGCATAATCCCTTCTATACCACCTTTATTTTCTTCGGGTACAAACAATTCGTGTAAAGTTTGGGTCATTTGCGCCTTTGCTTTGAGCACTTCCTCCCGTTTCTCGGCTTTCCGCCGGGCTATTTCTTCCAGGGTGATAATCGGTGTATGTTTAGAATCGTTGTTGTTCATATCAGTCATCGTTTAAAAGCAGATTGGCGAGAAAGTTAACCATAGGTTGCATAATCAAGCGCTTACGGAAGAGTATGATTAGTATAATCAGCAGGATGATACATCCGGTGATGATGCCGTAACTAACCATCAATCCGCCTACATGGGGAGCCAATACATAAGCTAATGTAAAAGAAAGGTAGAAGAGGGCAATGATACCTAGAATAACCAATACCAATACCAGAATCAGGGAGGAAATCAATATGGTCAGCTTTTCTACTAAATGCAGTTTCACATAATCTTTTTGCAACTCTGCATATTTTTTCAGTTCTACGAAGAGTTGTTGCAGATTGTCTATATTCTTATCGTTTGCAAACATTCGCTGTTAGTTTTTACATTAAATATAGCCATTTATGTATGATGGCAGAGTCAATCGGTAAAGAGGTAAAATGAAGAATCCATAGACATATAATATATGTATATAGATTCTTCAATTCCGTTTGGAATGACAAGGTAAACTGTATGATACCTTATTATTCTTTTACTTCAGCAGCAATTTCGTCTACCAAGTCTTCCATTTCGGTGCGGCTCAGTTTGATGCCTCTTTTACGCAGTGCATCAACAATTTTGTTACGAGTATCTTCTCCTTTTTCAGGAGCAAATAAAACTCCGGCTGCTGCACCTACAACGGCTCCGCCCAGGAATGCAGCTAAAATACTTAAACTTTTCATAGTCTTATTAATTTTTGAACATTACAAAACTAACAAATAAAATTGAATGTTGTTGTTATCTGGAGGTGTTTATTAGCAAGAAATTGACAATTATATGCTGGTTAACTTAATTTAACTGCATCATAGATGCTAATGCTGTTGATATATTGCTACTTTTGCAACAATTATTATGGAATTGAACTAGAGTATTAATTTATAAAGATGGAATAATCATGAAAAAATTAGTTGTGTTGGGTATGGGATTGTGCGTAGCTTTGGCATTTTCCTCTTGTAAATCAAGCGAAAGCGCTTACAAAAAAGCCTATGAAAAGGCAAAACAACAGGAATTGGCCGAGGCTCCTGCTGCAGCCGAAGAGGTGGAAGCTGCTCCTGTGGTAGCTGCTCCTGTAGCAACTGCGCCTGCTCCGGTGGCTGGTCCGGTTCGTGAAGAAAAAGTGGAACTGGTTTCGGGTGATGGCTTGAAGGCTTATAGCGTTGTTTGTGGAAGCTTTGGCGTAAAGGCAAATGCTGAAGGTCTGAAACAATATTTGGACGGACAAGGTTATAGTGCTAAAGTGGTTTATAATCCCGAAAGAAATATGTATCGCGTAATTGCAGCTTCTTTTGATGACCGCGTACAAGCTACACAAGCTAAAGAAGAATTTAAAGCGAAATATCCTAACCGTGACGACTTCCAGAAGGCATGGTTACTTTATAGAGTATATTAATAATTTCTTTTTGGTAAATTAAGAAGAAAATATAGTCTATTCTTCTTTATTAAAAGTGGCAACTGCGAAGTTGCCGCTTTTTTTTATAATTTTGTTCGTTCTAAAACAACAATAAAAACCAGTTGGATATGAAGTATTACAGTAGAATATCATTGCTCGCTTTGTTGGCCGTCATTCCGTTTTATGGTTCTGCTCAAGAAAGAGAAGTTCCTATTAAATATGGTGATATGGATCAATGGGTGACGCGCAAGATTCATGAATCGTCAATTATAGGTGGAAATACCAAACTGCTTTATGAAATAGCGCCAACTCAGGAGGTTGACGGCAATGTGGCTTATGAAAACATGGGAGGCTCTCCGTGGGGAACATCCAATGTGATGGCGAAGGTGATGGGGGTTGTCAAAACGAATAACACGGTATATAAGGAAAAGCGTTATCATGGTTATTGCGCCCGCATGGAGACACATATCGAGAGTATGAAAGTGCTGGGACTGGTCAATATAACCGTTCTGGCTGCCGGTTCCATTTATTTGGGGGATATGAAAGAGCCTATCACGAGTACAAAAGAAGGAGTAAAGAACATGAACTGGGGTATACCGTTTACAGAAAAACCCAAGGCGGTTCGTTATGATTATAAAGTTAAAATGTCGGGCGAGAAAGACCGTATCCGTTTGACCGGCTTTAGCAAAAAAGGAGTGGTGAAAGGGCAGGACTGTGCTATCACTGTGTTTTATCTTCAAAAACGCACAGAGGATGCCCAAGGCAATATCACTGCCAAAAGAGTGGGAACGATGGTGGTGAAATATGACAAGGATTCGGATGGCTGGGAAAATGACGCCACTTATGAAATCCTATATGGCGATATTACCAAAGATCCCCAATATGATCCTGAGTTCATGGGATTGAGGTCGACTGACTATGCCCGTAACAGTAAAGGGGAGAGTGTCCTCATAAATGAAACAGGATGGGCTTCGCCTGATGAAAAGCCTACACACATGTTGTTGCAGTTTTCTTCAAGCCATGGTGGGGCCTACGTGGGTTCTCCCGGCAATACTTTCTGGGTGGACAATGTGAAACTGGTTTATTGATAAGGCTTTTTCTATAATTTATCTTTATATATCGGACTGGTATGGAATAAATTTGTATTTTTGTGCTCAATATGAGTAGAATATTAGCTATAGATTATGGTAAAAAGCGCACGGGAGTGGCAGTTACGGACATTTTGCAGATTATTGCGAACGGTCTGACTACTGTTCCCACTCATCAATTAATGGACTTTATTCTGAAATATGTGGAGCGCGAACCGGTAGAAAGAATTATCGTAGGGCATCCTAAACAAATGAATAATCAGGAATCTGAAAACATGCGTAATATTGTTCCGTTCATTAATCAGTTAAAGAAAAAACTTCCCAATATACCTGTCGAACTGGTGGATGAACGGTTCACCTCCGTTTTAGCGCATCAGGCCATGCTGGATGGCGGACTCAAGAAAAAAGACAGACAGAACAAAGCTTTGGTTGATGAAATCAGTGCTACCATTATTCTACAATCTTATTTGGAATCAAAGAAATATATAAAATAAAAGAGAAATGATATTACCAATTTATGTTTATGGACAACCGGTATTGCGCAAAGAAGCGGAAGATATTACACCGGATTATCCTAATTTGAAAGAGTTAATCGAAAATATGTTTGAGACAATGGATCGTGCAGACGGAGTGGGGCTTGCAGCTCCTCAAGTGGGGCTTCCCATTCGTGTGGTTACGATAGACCTTGATGTAATGTCGGATGAATATCCTGAACTGAAAGGCTTCCGTCATGCATACATCAATCCGCATATTATAGAGGTGGGCGAAGAAGAAGTTTCGATGGAGGAAGGATGTTTGAGTCTTCCCGGTATCCATGAAGCAGTGAAGCGTCCGAACCGTATCCATGTCACTTATCTGGATGAAGATTTGAAAGAACATGACGAGTGGGTGGAAGGTTATCCGGCACGTGTGATGCAACATGAGTTCGACCATTTGGATGGCAAAATGTTTATCGACCACCTTTCTACGCTGCGCAAGCAGATGATTAAAGGTAAGTTGGGTGCTATGCTGAAAGGCAAGGCGCGTTGCTCTTATAAGGTGAAAACTTTGAAATGAGATGATAAAACGGATTCTATACCTATATATATTAATAATGTGTCCCGGTCTGGCATTTGCCCAGATTAATACGGACCGTGTAATGGCAATCGGACGCAATGCTCTTTATTTTGAGGATTATGTCCTTTCCATTCAGTATTTTAATCAGGTAGTCAATGCGAAGCCTTACTTGGCCGATCCTTACTTTTATCGGGGGTTGGCTAAGATAAACCTTGATGACTTTCAAGGTGCGGAAAGCGACTGCTCGGAGGCTATAGAAAGGAATCCGTTTGTAGTCAGCGCTTATCAGGTGCGGGGATTAGCACGTATCCGCCAGGATAACTATGCCGGTGCCATTGAAGATTATATGAAAGCGCTGGAGTTTGAGCCCGAAAACATAGGTGCATGGCACAATATGGCTTTGTGTAAGATAAAGCAGGGAGATTATTCGGGTGCAAAGAATGACTTAGACCGATTAATCACTATCTCTCCGCGTTACACAAAGGCGTATTTGATGCGTGGGGAAGTCGGTTTGAAACAAAATGATACGATTACCGCCGAGAAGGATTTCGGGCGTGCCATCGAGATAGACCGCTATGACCCGGACACATGGGCGAGTCGCGCGATTCTCAGACTTCAGCAACAGAAATATAAAGATGCTGAAGCCGACTTTGACCATGCTATTCATCTTTCAACACGTAATGCAGGTGTATATATCAATCGTGCATTGGCGCGTTACCATCAGAAAAATCTGAGAGGGGCAATGAGTGACTATGATATTGCTCTTGAAATAGATCCGAATAACTTTATCGGTCATTATAACCGAGGCTTACTGCGTGCTCAGGTAGGCGATGACAACCGTGCTATCGAGGACTTTGATTTTGTTATCAATATGGAACCTGACAATATGATGGCCATCTTCAATCGCGGTTTGCTTCGTGACCAGACGGGTGATTATAAAGGGGCGATTAAGGATTATTCTACAGTGATAAACGAGTATCCTAACTTCCTGATTGGCTATCAGTACAGAGCTCAAGCACGTAAGAAGGTGGGAGATATAAAAGGGGCTGACGCTGATGAATTTAAAGTTCTCAAAGCTCAGTTGGATAAGCAAAACGGCGTAAACCAGAATAATCAGACAGCGGATAACTCGGAGAGCGGGAACCGTACACGTAAGAAGTCTGATAAAAATATGAATAACTATCGAAAGATAGTAGTGGCCGATAATGAAGAAGGTGAAGAAAAGTATAAGAGTGAATACCGTGGCCGCGTGCAAGACAAGAACGTGACCATTGTTCCGCAACCCATGTTTGTGCTTACTTATTATGAAAAGCATAATGATGTGAAGCGTCAGGTTAACTATCATAAATATATAGAAGAACTGAACTCAAACAAGGTGCTGCCTGAACGTTTGCTTATCACAAATGAGGAAGCGCCGCTGACAGAGGAGCAAGTGAAAAAGCATTTTGCATCTATAGATGAACAGTCGGCCGCTATTGTAGCTAGTCCGAATGATGTGACGAAACGCTTTGCACGCTCTTTGGACTTCTATCTTGTGCAAGACTTTGCCAATGCCATTGAAGACTTGAATCAGGCTATTATGTGCGAAAGCAAATTCTTCCCGGCTTACTTCAACCGTGCTTTGATTCGTTTCAAACAGTTGGAGTATCAAAAGGTGGCGAAAGAATACAATGACAAGAATGCAGAAGAACAGAAGGCAAAAACCGGTGATTATGAAATGGTGAAACGCGATTTGGATAAAGTGGTTGAGTTGGCTCCCGATTTTGTCTACGGTTACTATAATAGAGGTAATGTGCTTTCGTCACTGAAAGATTACCGTGCTGCCATTGTCGACTATGACAAGGCGATAGAACTGGACCCCAGATTTGCCGAAGCATATTATAATCGCGGTTTAACCCATATCTATTTGGGTAATAACCGTCAAGGTATTCAAGATTTGAGTAAGGCAGGTGAGTTAGGCTTATTCTCTGCGTACAATATCATAAAACGCTTCACAGAGAGAAAAGAATAACATTTTTTTGCAAAAAAGAGAGGAAGTCAAAAAGAATTCGTTATTTTTGCATCCTCAAGAAAGAATTAAACGTAATAATTATGATAAAGATAACATTCCCCGACGACTCTGTTCGTGAATACAACGAAGGAGTTACAGGTCTGCAGATTGCAGAAAGTATCAGTTCACGCCTGGCGCAAGATGTTTTGGCTTGCGGTGTGAATGGCGAGACGATTGACTTATCACGTCCTATCAATGAAGATGCAAACTTCGTTCTTTATAAATGGGAAGATGAACAAGGTAAACATGCTTTTTGGCACACAAGTGCTCACTTGCTGGCAGAAGCATTGCAGGAACTTTATCCGGGCATTCAGTTTGGTATCGGTCCGGCTATCGAAAACGGTTTCTATTATGACGTAGATCCGGGAGAAGCTACCATTAAGGACTCGGATTTGCCTGTTATCGAAGCAAAAATGGCAGAATTGGCAGCCAAGAAAGAAACTTTGGTGCGCGAAAGCATTGCCAAGGAAGACGCTTTGAAGAAATTCGGAGAAAGAGGTGAAACATATAAATGTGAGTTGATTTCTGAACTGGAAGACGGTCACATTACTACTTATACACAAGGTGCGTTTACCGACCTTTGTCGTGGCCCTCACTTGGCATCTACTGCACCTATCAAGGCCATTAAGTTGCTTTCGGTAGCCGGTGCTTATTGGAGAGGTCAGGAAGACCGCAAACAGATGACACGTATTTATGGTATCACTTTCCCTAAGAAAAAGATGCTGGATGAATATCTGGAAATGTTGGAAGAAGCCAAAAAACGCGACCATCGTAAGATTGGCAAGGAAATGGATTTGTTCATGTTTACAGATATGGTGGGTAAGGGACTTCCTATGTGGTTACCGAAAGGTACTGCACTGCGCATCCGCTTACAGGACTTCCTGCGTCGCATCCAGGCTCGTTACGACTATCAGGAAGTAATGTGTCCGCCTATCGGAAACAAGAACCTGTATATCACTTCCGGTCACTATGCCAAATATGGTAAGGACTCGTTCCAGCCTATTCATACACCGGAAGAAGGAGAAGAATACTTCTTGAAACCGATGAACTGTCCTCATCACTGTATGATATATAAGAACTCTCCGCGTTCTTATAAGGACTTGCCTTTGCGTATTGCAGAATTCGGAACCGTATGCCGTTACGAACAGAGTGGTGAATTGCACGGCTTGACTCGTGTGCGCAGCTTTACACAAGATGATGCCCACTTGTTCTGCCGTCCCGACCAGGTGAAGGAAGAATTCCTCCGTGTAATGGATATCATCAATATTGTGTTCAAGTCCATGAACTTTGAAAATGTAGAAGCTCAAATCTCTCTGCGTGACAAAGTGAACCGCGAAAAGTATATCGGTAGTGATGAAAACTGGGAAAAGGCTGAACAGGCTATTATTGAGGCTTGTGAGGAAAAAGGACTGACTGCAAAGGTTGAATATGGTGAAGCCGCATTCTATGGTCCTAAGTTGGACTTCATGGTGAAAGACGCTATCGGTCGTCGTTGGCAGTTGGGTACTATTCAGGTGGACTATAATTTGCCGGAACGTTTCCAATTGGAATACATGGGCTCTGATAACCAAAAGCATCGTCCGGTAATGATTCACCGTGCACCTTTCGGTTCAATGGAACGTTTTGTTGCGGTATTGATTGAGCATACAGCCGGAAAATTCCCATTGTGGTTGACTCCCGAACAAGTCGTTATCCTGCCTATAGCAGATAAGTTCAATGACTATGCCGAGCAGGTGAAAGCCGAGTTGAGAAAATATGATATCCGTGCTATTGTGGATGGTCGTAATGAAAAGATAGGCCGTAAGATTCGTGACAATGAAATGAAACGTATCCCTTACCTGCTTATTGTAGGTGAAAAAGAGGCGGCTAACGGCGAAGTTTCAGTTCGCAGACAGGGCGAAGGCGATAAAGGAACCATGAAAATTGAAGAATTTGGAAAAAATATTGCTGAAGAAGTTTCTAATATGATAAATAAATGGTAACTTTGCAGCCGTTTGCAAAAGAATACATCGTTAAACCTTTGTATGGACTTTTGCGTTAAGATAAAGAAATAACTAATTTAAATAAGAAGAAACAAACAGGAACTAATAGTTTTTTAATGAAGAATGACAGTTTAAAAGGGCAACACAGAATCAATGAACAGATTCGTGCCAAAGAAGTCCGCATAGTGGGCGATGATGTAGAACCGGCAGTATATCCGATAGCTCAGGCATTAAAGATGGCTGAAGAGCATGAAGCCGATTTAGTTGAAATTTCACCCAATGCTGTTCCTCCGGTTTGTAGAATTATTGATTATTCTAAATTTCTTTATCAATTAAAGAAACGTCAAAAGGAACAAAAGGCTAAACAAGTAAAAGTAAACGTAAAAGAAATCCGTTTCGGGCCTCAGACAGATGACCATGACTATAACTTTAAGTTGAAACATGCCATCGGTTTTCTGCAGGACGGAGATAAAGTTAAAGCTTATGTATTCTTTAAAGGTCGTTCCATTCTTTTTAAGGAACAAGGAGAGGTATTGTTGCTTCGTTTTGCCAACGACCTGGAAGAATATGCCAAAGTAGAGCAGATGCCGTTATTGGAAGGTAAGAGAATGACCATTTCTCTGGCTCCGAAAAAAGCAAGCGCTCCTAAAAAGGCTGATGCTCCGAAAAAAGCGGAAGGAACACAAGAATAAAAAGAGTGCGTAACGCGCCGGTATAGTGCGTTACCACCTTATTTGAATAATAATTATTTAAAATTAAAACAAGATGCCAAAGATCAAGACTAACTCCGGTTCTAAAAAAAGATTCGCTCTTACCGGAACAGGTAAAATCAAAAGAAAGCACGCTTTTCACAGTCACATTTTGACTAAGAAAACTAAAAAGCAAAAAAGAAACCTTGTTCACTCTGGTTTAGTTGCTAGCGCAAACATGGATCAAGTGAAAGAACTTCTTTGCATGAAGTAATCTAAGAGAAAAAGCGTAATCGTATTATTTTAAGTATTAACCGAATGTCTTTAGCTTTAAGTTCACTGTGTGAAACAGGGGCGCTAACATTCAAAAAGAATTAAAACTATGCCAAGATCAGTAAATCATGTTGCTTCAAAAGCAAGAAGAAAGAAAATTTTAGGTCTTACCAAAGGTTATTTTGGTGCAAGAAAGAATGTATGGACAGTAGCAAAAAACACTTGGGAAAAGGGTTTGACCTACGCATACCGTGACCGTAAGAACAAGAAACGCAATTTCCGTGCTTTGTGGATTCAGCGTATTAACGCTGCTGCTCGTCTGGAAGGAATGTCTTATTCTAAATTGATGGGTGCATTGCATAAAGCAGGTATTGAAATCAACCGTAAGGTGTTAGCTGATTTAGCTATGAATCACCCGGAAGCATTTAAGGCTGTTGTTGCTAAGGCAAAAGCTGCTTAATATAAGTGTTGGTAAAATTGTTATTAAAAGACATAATAAAAGAGTCATCTCGTGAGGGGTGACTCTTTTTTTATGTTCTTCTTTGTAAAAGGGCAAATCAGTTCCGTCTGTGATAAGATAGAGGTAGGATAGGCAAATGATCGGAATGACAGACAGTTAGTATATTCCTTGTGATTTTTAACAAAGAAAATTCTTCTTGCTCTTGGTTATATCATAAAAAGGCTGTATATTTGTCATACAGAAAGAGATGAAAAGCGAGCCGCATTAGTTGGATTGGGAAACTCATCAAACTAATCTGAAAACCGAGACAAAGCTTCATCTTCCAATGGCGGGCCACGCCTTCGGGTAGCATTTATGCCGGTGGATTACAAAGGGAGAGAGCACTCAAAACCTGTCATTCGGAGTTTCATCGCATCACTGGTGCGGCTTCATTATAAGGCGATGCTAATTCAAAAGATTAGCATCGCTTCTTTTTTATAAAAACAAATGGTCTGAAAGATTAATGTAGGCGCTTATGATATTCTATTTTTCCGGTACAGGAAATTCAGCCTGGGTTGCCCGGCAGATTGCAAAAGCTCAGCATGAAGAATTATTGTCCATTGCTGAGGAAATGAATGAAAATAAAGAGTATATATTAAAAGACGGTGAGAAAGTCGGCTTTGTTTTCCCTGTGTATGCATGGGGCCCTCCTAAAATAGTACTTCGCTTTATCTGCCGGTTGAAGATGAATAGGCCGGAGTATCTTTTTTTTGTTTGTACCTGTGGGGATGACACAGGGCGTACTGCTCAGATTTTTTCGTCAGCTATTCGGAAAAAAGGATGGCACTGCATGGCAGGCTACTCTGTTACGATGCCCAACACCTATGTCGCCTTACCGGGGTTTGATGTGGATGCAGAAGATGTGGAAGAACGGAAAGTGCAGAATGCAGCAGCACGTCTTGACTTTATCAATGGCGAACTGACCGGCAGGATACAGATGAAGCATTTCAATTGTCATGAAGGGGCGTGGCCGTTTACCAAGACATATATACTTGGGCCGCTTTTCAATACCTTTTTAATGTCTCCCGAACCTTTTCATGCAACGGACGCCTGCATTGCCTGTAAGAAGTGTGAAAAGGTATGCCCCGTACATAATATAACAGTAACCGATAAACCTCAATGGGGCAATAACTGCACTCAATGTCTGGGATGTTATCATATTTGTCCGGTTCATGCGATAGAGTATGGCAAAATGACTTGTAGGAAAGGACAATATAGGGGAAATTCTTTGAAAGATTTATAGGTCTGATAGTTCCGACATATAAAATAATTTCCTACCTTTGTGATATAATGATATGAAAGGAATGACGGTTGAATGATATTTTTACGAGAGTGGTAGGAATACTATGAAAACTGTCGAATAATTGTGGAGCAGGGAGTATGAAAGAACAATATTACACAGTAGCGGAACATACTTTTTGTCTGAGAATGACAGAAGATGAGCCGTTGTGGTTTTCTTTGGCGACGGCCTATGCTCCTTTCCGCATAAAGATTTCGGACTCTTTAATCCCTCTTTTTATCTTAACGGTATATGATTTAACTTCTCTGGCACAGCATCCTGCAGAACCGTTTCTTTTAGAGCAAACAGGCGTTGACGGTAATCTTTTTCGTTATTATCAATCAGCTGGATATCATTGGTTTGAGGACTTTTCTCCCGCAGGAGAATTGAATGGGGTGTTGCGTGTAAATAGAGAGATGAAGTCAGCTGTTCTTTATGCATGTACCAATCCGGTCAGGCGTCGGTTGATGACAGACTATGGAATGATGCTGATGTACATATTGAATACTATTTGCCTTGACACTGTTGTCATGCATGCTTCTGTCGTGGTAAACGACGGAAAAGGATATCTGTTACTGGGAAAGAGCGGAACGGGAAAAAGTACACATTGTAATTTATGGAAAAGATATGTTCCGGGAAGCGACTGTCTGAATGATGATCATCCTGTAGTGCGTATTGTTGGAGATGTTCCGATGGTATATGGTTCTCCGTGGAGTGGGAAAACAGCGTGTTATCGCAACTGGTCGGTTCCTGTCAACGGTTTCATTCGTTTGCGCCAGTCCCATCGGAATCATATTTGTCGGCTTGTTCCATTGGAAGCTTATGCTTCTTTGTCGGCCGGCAGTGCAGCCATGACGTGGAATGAGGACCATGCAGATGCCAAGGATTGTATTATTCAATATTTGGTGCAAAAAATATCTTGTTGGTTGTTGGAATGTCTGCCTGATAAAGCGGCTGCCTGTTTGTGTGCCGACACTGTAAGAAAGGAAGCACAGATATGCAGAAACGGATAGTGGCCAATGCGCTTCTCTTGCCGGAAGTGAAGAAAATATTGTCGGAAGGACTGACAGTAACCTTGCCCGTGACAGGAAACAGTATGTTGCCTTTTATTATAGGAGGGCGGGAGAGTGTGGTGCTGCAGAAGCCTTCAGCTCCTTTGCAGAAGGGAGAAATTGTTTTGGCTCAGATAGCTCCCGATAGCTATGTGATTCATCGTATAGTGGATTGTAGAGGAGGGCAGATTATCTTGATGGGCGATGGAAATCTGAGTGCAACAGAAGCCTGTTGTCCGGAAAATGTGCTGGGAGTGGTTGTAAAAATAATGAAAGCCGGGAAAAGCATGGATTGCCGTACACCGTTGCAGCGCAGGAAAGCTGCGTTGTGGTATGTGTTGCTTCCGGTCAGAAGATATTTATTAGCAATTTATCGTCGTTTAATACTGAAATAATGAGAACAGTAGAAGGATTCCGGCTGCGCAAAATGGGCAGTGAATATATTATAGTAGGTGAAGGGCTGGGGCAAGTTGACTTTAACAAGTTGATTGCTCTGAATCATTCTGCCGCTTATTTGTGGCAGCGGATAGAAGGAAAAGATTTCACCCCGGATATGTTGGCTTCGCTGTTGGTGGAGCGCTATGGAATTGAGTTTTCCATGGCATTGAATGATGCTGAAGACATTATACGAGATTGGCTGCAAGTGAAGATAATAGAATGATGGAACTGAAGCAACAACTATTTTTAGCTTTATTGCGTGCCGGCTTATGGGATTCCTCAGTTGATACGGCTCTTTTTGAAGGGAATATTGACTGGACAGGGATTTTTAGGCTTGCTGCGCACCAAACGGTAAAAGGAATTGTTGCTGATGCTGTCAATAAATTGCCCGACACATACCGTCCTTTACAGCCGGTGATGCGTGAGTTGGCATTTTATATAGCGCGTAACAGGATGTGCCATGCAAGGCACAACGCTGTCTTGGGCGAAATAATACGTCAGTTTACTGACTATGGAATCAATCCCGTTTTATTGAAAGGACAGGGGATGAGCCTGAATTATCCTGAACCAACACTGCGCCATTGCGGTGATATTGATTTGTATATCGGAGAGGATAATTTTGAAAAAGGGGTGCAGCTGGCCGCACAATGCAAGGATGTGAATAGCGGCACTATGCTTATCGCCAAACATTATGAGTTTGAATATCGGCAGGTAAGTGTGGAACTGCATCGGATGGTGGAACTGAACTATATTCCGTGGCGCAATAAGTATATGAGGCGGTTGGAACGGAAATATCTGCAGGACACAGCTTGCCGTTCCATGGCATTGGAGGGCGTACAGACGGTCTTCTTGCCTCCCTGTCAATTTGATGTGGTCTTTATATTAGAGCATGCGTGGCATCATTTTGTGTTTCTGGGCGGCGTAGGGTTAAGACAGATTTGTGATTGGGCAATGTGTCTGCATCATTGTCACGATAAGATAGACATTCTTGCACTAGAGAAAGATGTAAGGAAGTTGGGCCTGAAGGAAGGGTGGAAATTATTTGGCTATATAGCTGTCAACTATTTAGGTTTGCCTCCTTCCGAGCTGCCGTTTTATGATGAGAGTGCAAAGACGCGGGCAAAGAGGGCATTGCAACAGATATTGACCGAGAGTTATGGACAGGAACACACGCAGCAAATACCTTCCGGCTATGTGGAGAGAAAAATGAAAGCATTCTCAACGGTGTTTGGAAGATGGAAAATAATCAGACAATATGAAGGTACATTCAATATGGCTGTATATCTCATCGGTTTCCTGACGGTTGGCTCTTATCGTATGTTAAGGTATTGGGGAAAAGAATGATATGACTGTGATTGAATATATACAACGGCTATGGAGGGCATCCGAAGGCTTTCGTTTCCGCATCATACAGATGACCGTGACAGGCATGGTGTCGGTGTGCGCTTCTTTGTTCTTTGTATATATCACCAAACGACTGGTGGATATTGCAACGGGAACGGTGGAGGGAAGTATCATGGAAAGCGTAGCCTTAATGATAGGCTGTATGGCACTTCAGTTATTGATATGGACGGTAGACAGCTGGCTGGAAACCCAGTATGGGCTGCAACTGGACAATAAATTGCGTTATCAGCTTTTCAATCGTTTGATGGTAAGCCGCTGGTATGGAAAAGAAAAATTTCATTCAGGAGATATGATAAGCAGACTGGACTCGGATGTCGGTCAAGTGTCGGGTATCATCTCTTATACGGTGCCGGCAGTTATCATTACTTTGTTCCAATTGGTCTTTGCCTTTATCTATCTTTGTACGATGGACGTCGGTTTGGCCTGGATATTGGTCTTTGTGATGCCGGTAGCTGTTCTGACCAGTAAATTGTATATGCACCGTATGCGTACTCTTAATAAAGAAATACGCAAGACGGACAGCCGGTTGCAAGAGCATATTCAGGAAAGTTTGCTGCACCGCACTCTGATACGCACTTTGGAATATACACCGGGGACTGTGCTGCGGATGGGAAATCTGCAAAAACAACTGTATGACCAAGTGAGGAGGCGGACTGATTTCGGTTTGTTTTCACGCGGCATGGTGCAAACAGGGTTTGATGTGAGTTATGTAGTTGCTTTCTTGTGGGGAATCAGAGGTTTGACGAGCGGCGAAGTTACGTTTGGAATGATGACCGCCTTTTTACAGTTGGTAGCAATGGTGCAGAGTCCCATTGTGAGCTTGAGCAGACAGATTCCCGCCTTTGTCCGCGCACTGACTTCCATGGAGCGTATTGCCGAACTGGAAGCAGTACCTATGGAGCAGGAGGCGAAATCAGTTCGTTTGCAGGGACCGGTGGGCATTCGTTTGAATGATGTTGATTTTACCTATCCTGAGGGAAGTCATAAAATATTGAATGAATTTTCTTTTAATTTCCTTCCGGGAAGCAGGACTGCCCTTATGGGTGAGACCGGAGTGGGAAAGAGTACGTTAATCCGTCTGATGTTGGCCTTGTTACAACCGGATAAAGGAACAATCGGGATTTATAATGAAAAACGGGAAGTGAGGGTATCTGTCGATACCCGCTGCAATATGGTATACGTCCCCCAGGGCAATACATTGCTGAGCGGGACAGTGCGTGATAACTTGTTGATGGGAAAGCCGGATGCCACCGAAGAAGAGATGGGCCGGGCGCTTCATACGGCTGCCGCCGATTTTGTGTTCGGACTATCCGATGGCCTGGATACTCTGTGTGGGGAGCAAGGGGCCGGTTTAAGCGAGGGGCAGGCCCAGCGCATAGCTATTGCACGCGGGTTACTTCGTCCGGGCGGTTTGCTGCTCTTGGATGAGCCTACCTCTTCACTTGATGAAGCAACAGAAAAACTGTTGCTGGAGCGGCTGATGACAAGTGTATGTGATAAAACGTTTATTATTGTGACTCATAGGGAAACAGTTCTCCAATGGTGTACACACGTTTTGAGATTGAAAAAGATATCGAACCAATTATATTATTAACTTAAAAACCAGTGTTATGAAGACAAGTTTAGATGAAATGAAGGTAGTGGAGGCTTATGAAAAGCCTTCTATGCAAGTCTATGAAATGGAACCGGAAACGGCTTTGATGGCACATTCGAGCAATAAAGGCAATGGCAATGGTAATAATGGCAGCAAAGGAGACGGCAACATTAACAGTGAGGCGAATGGCAATGGTATAGCAAACGACAAAGGATATAACAATGGCAACAATGTCAAGAGTTCTATGCCTGCCCATAATACCCGCCCATATATGGGGGATTATAAATAAGCTTTTTTAATCCCCCTTCTCCTTATCTGATGTTCCGCCGATTCAATGCCTGTTGGTATCGGCGGGCATTTGCCATGTGCTGTGACAGGGTGGCGGCAAAATTGTGAGTACCCGAAAAGTCCTCTTTGGCACACATATAGATAAAATTATGATGTGCATAGTTCAACACACTTTCCAGTCCCTGAATAGAAGGTATGCGTATCGGACCGGGAGGGAGGCCGGCGTATTTGTAAGTATTATAAGGAGAATCGACAGCCAGATGCTTGTTGAGGATACGTTTCAGTCCGAACTCCTGCAGCCCGAACTTCACGGTGGGGTCTGCCTGCAGCAACATGCCCTTGTTCAAGCGGTTGATGTAAAGTCCGGCCACCATCGGCTTTTCCGCGCTGTTGGTCGTTTCCTCTTCCACTATAGAGGCAAGTGTCGCCACCTCTTCGGGCGCGAGACCGATGCTTGCCGCTTTTCTCCGTCTTTCCTCGTTCCAGAAGGCTGCATGCTCTTTCTGCATACGCTTCATAAAAGCGTCAGCGCTCATGTTCCAATACACTTCGTATGTATTGGGAATGAAAAGGGCGGGGAGGGTCTCTCGGGTATACCCCATCGGAGTATAATAACTGCTGTCGGCCAGCAATCGGGCTATTTCCACAGAATCAATCATGAGCTGGCGGGCGACAGTGCGTGCCAGTCTGTCCAGCGTACGCACGCCGGGGATGGTGAGATTGACCGGAGTCTGATATCCCATCGAAAGGCGGCGGTAAAGATAGCGCATATTGTCTTCCGGGCGGATGGCATACCGTCCAGTGCGTATATTCTCTCCGTAATTTCCTCTTTCTGCCTGAAATTTGAAGCCATACATGCTTTTAGGATTCCCGGCCAACTCGATTTTGCTATAAATGGAATCTAAATTATCATCTCTGTCGATATAGATATAAGTCGTTTTTGATAAGTTGAACGGTCGGGAGAAGAAATAATAGTAAACCGTTCCGGCACTTCCTGCTCCGGCAAGAATAATTATCAATATAACTATTACTAAAAGATTGCGTTTCTTTTTATCCATTGTTATCAATTTGTTTTCGGTGCAAAGATAGATAAATATACGTGAGTTCGGTATAAGAGCTTATAGAAAAAAGTCCGGTCGTCAGATGATACGCTGTCATCCTTACCTTTGAAAAGCCATTAGACTCCATACATAAAGCCAATCGGCTCTTGATGTATTCGTGAATTTCCGCCACTGATTTATTAACCGATGGCAGAAATTCGCGAATCGGTGCCGCTGTTTATTAGGTCGGTGGCGATGATTAATGAATACAACGGATTGCTGTGAAGAATATATCAGCCTGCCGGATGAAATATCTATTGATTCGTTTGGGTTATTAAGCTGAAATGTCAGTCACTGTCATCAGCAACGCCCCCTCCTTCGGGTGGAGCAGACGTATTTAAGGAAGTTCTTTTGCCAGTTCCGCTTCAATCCTGTTTTCTATGTCATCCGGCAATGCAGGGAAAAAGTCAATGCCTGTTCTTTTCTCCACGCTGTCTACCGTGACGATGTACTTCTTCAATGGCTTATGCCCCGCTTTGTTGGGAAATAGGAAGCCGATGGCTTTGGGGGCCTTCGAATCATTGATGAGAATTACTTTATAAAAGGCATCGGGAACGGCAACCTTATTGTTTCCTATTCTTTGTGGCTTGCTGTGGTCATATACAGGCCCGCAAGTGATGTAGACAGCTCCATATTTTTTAGCCCATTGGCGCGACTTCTCTTCCAAGTCATTCCAGTCTCCGCGATTCAGGTTGGGGTTCTGCGGACAGATATTGCTCATGTAGAAAGATTCCGCCATCGCCTGTTTGCTCCATTTCATGTCGGCGGCCGGTGCCATGTGTCCGCGGTCGTAGCCGGATTTGGTATAGTCGCCGGTATATGCTTTCGCTCCGCGCACATCAGGGTCGGGCAAGAATTTGTCCGTTCTTTCCTCTTTTCCTTTTGTCTCTTTCTTGGTGAGCTCCCAGGCTACCCATTGCGGCGTTTTATAGTCGGCATTGTATGACAGCGTATATCCTTTTCTCTTGATAAGCTGGCCTCCGGTGCGCGACTGCATGACCGGAATCTCCAAAGCATCGGTAGAGGCGGAGGGCGGAAGGGGGGAGGTTTGTTCCGTAGAAATCAAATCGGGAAGTCCCTTAAAGAACTTTTCGTCCAACAGCCGGTATTTGTAGGCCATTAGTACTATCAGTGCTGCGATAATGAGTAGAGGCAGTGCTTTGCCGGAAGACTGTTTTTTCTTTTTTGTTCTCATAAGTTTTGATTATAGGACTGCAAAGATAGAAATTTAAAAGAAAAAGTAGGTAAACTTTAAGTCTGAAAGGGTAAAATGCGTTATCTTTGTTCAGAAAGTTACAGATTATACTAATTATCGAGCTAACCGATATTAATCAAACCTATTATGTATATGAAAAATAACCGATTATCACTGACGTTTCTTGGTTTGCTCATCGCATTGTCTCCATTGCGTGCACAGGAGATTGCCAAACAAGAAACACCCGAACAAAAAGACAAACGTATGGAATGGTTCTCACAGGCAAAGCTGGGAATCTTTATTCATTGGGGAATCTATGCCGTCAAAGGAGTTTCCGAAAGCTGGTCATTCTTTAATAATTATCTGCCATACGATGAGTATATGAATCAGGCGGGCGGATTTACCGCTTCCAAATACGACCCGAAGGCATGGGTGGATTTGATAAAGGAGAGTGGAGCGCAGTATACGGTTATCACAACCAAGCACCATGACGGTGTGGCTTTGTGGGACACCAAAGTGGGAGACTTGAGCACCGTAAAGAGCACTCCTGCCAAGCGTGACCTGATAGCGCCGTTTGTGAAAGAGGTGCGTAAGCAGGGCTTGCATCTTGGTTTCTATTATTCTTTGTTGGATTGGTCGCATCCCGATTATCCTAATAAGACGCGCACCGAGGTGCGTTACAAGGACGACCCCGCACGTTGGGCTAAGTTCAATAAGTTCAATTTCGGCCAGTTGGCTGAGCTGAACAAGACCTGGAAGCCCGACCTTTATTGGTTTGACGGTGACTGGGAACAGAGTGCCGAAGCATGGAATTCGAAAGGTATTGTGGAGTTGCTCCGTTCGGACAATAAGAATGTGATTATTAACTCCCGCATCCAGGGATACGGTGACTATGCCACTCCCGAACAAGGCGTGCCGGTGGTTCGTCCCGAAGACAAATATTGGGAGCTTTGTATGACCATGAACGACTCATGGGGATATCAGCATACCGACAGCAATTATAAATCACCTTATATTTTGCTTCGCACCTTTGTCGATTGCCTGAGCAATGGCGGCAACCTCTTGCTGGATATCGGTCCGAAAGAAGACGGAACTATTCCCGAAGAGCAAGTGGCTATTCTGAAAGAATTCGGCCGTTGGACAAAGAAGCACAAAGAAGCGGTTTATGATACCCGTGCGGGTATTCCGGCCGAACATTTCCAAGGCTACACGACGCTGAATAAAGCAGGGGATATTCTTTATCTGTATCTGCCTTATAAGCCTAACGGAGTGGTGGAAGTGAAAGGCTTGGTCAATAAAGTGAACCGTGTATGGGTGGTAGGCAACGGAGCTATGCTCAGTTACAAAGTCTATAATAAAAACTACTGGAGTGACGTGCCCGGCAATCTGTATATTGATGTGCCCGAACAAGTGCAAGACAGCCAAATCACAGTATTGGCAGTTCTTTTAGACGGTCCGGTCAAACTATATAGAGGTGTAGGCCGTGTGATTGAAAGTAATTAATCTGAAGCTTTGGAACAATCATGAAAAAACTGAAATACTTTTACTCGCTCCTGCTGTTGTTGTCTTGTCTCCCTGCCGGAGCCCAGAGTCTGTATGAGAAATATGAACGTTTCCTGACAGACCCCCGCACGTATGTTTGCTATCGTGCAGACGGAAAACTGAAGATAGACGGTAAGTTGAACGAAAGTTCGTGGCAGAAGGCCGAAGCTACGGCTCCTTTTGTCGACATCAGCGGAGAGGGATTTCCTGCTCCCAAATATGAGACAACGGCCAAAATGCTTTGGGACGACAATTATCTGTATATTGGCGCCGTCCTTGAAGAAGAGGATATAAAGGCGCGTCTGACTCGCCGCGATACCATTATTTACTATGATAATGACTTCGAGGTATTTATTGACCCGGACAGTGACGGACATAATTACTTTGAAATCGAGACCAATGCCCGGGGAGTCATCTTCGATTTGATGCTTGACAAGCCTTATCGCTCCGGCGGTAACTTCATGGTGCAGTGGGACTGTCCGGGAATGAAGATGGCTGTTCATTGCGAGGGAACGTTGAATAAACCGAAGGATAAAGACAGATATTGGAGTGTGGAGATGGCCATTCCCCATCAGGCGTTGACCATGAATTTCAATAATCCCCTGAAGGCGGGAAATACGTGGCGCATCAATTTCTCGCGCGTGCAGTGGTTGAAGCCGAACGGTCCTGAAGAAAACTGGGTGTGGAGTGCTACCGGAAAGATTGATATGCACATGCCCGACCGTTGGGGCTATCTTTATTTTTCCGATGATAAGGTAGGGACGGGCAAGGCCGGATTTGTCTATCCTTACAATCAGCCCATGTATAAACTGCTGTGGGCTATGTTCTATGCCCAGCAGGAATATTACGGAAAAGAGCATAACTATCTGCGTACCAAAGACAGCTTCTTCCTTACGGAAAAGGAACTGAAGAATCTTCCTGCCGGTGCCGAGATTACGGTGGAGGCTACCCGGAACACGTATCGCATCGCTATATCGAATCCGGCAGAGCGAGTGCGCTATGTCATTAATAATGAAGGACGTTTCCATATAGAGAAAATAGCTCCGCGCCAAGTGAAGAACTGGGTGTGGACAGGTGTTCCTAAAGACCGTTCGGCGGCAGACTGGCAGAAGTGGTTCAAGTTGTTGAAAGAATGTGGCATTTCGGGAGTGCTTTTTGAAGGTTATGATGAGGACATTTACCGCATGTGCAAGGAAGCCGGTCTGGAAGCCCACTATTGGAAGTGGACGATGAACCGTGCGGAATTGCTGGACAAGCATCCTGACTGGTATGCTGTCAACCGTAAGGGAGAGTCGAGTCACGACAAGCCTGCTTATGTGGATTATTACCGTTTCCTTTGTCCCAATCATTCGGGAGTGGCTCAGTATTTGGCAGAAGATTATGTGAAAGAGGCTCATAAGCCCTATGTAGACGGAGTTCATCTGGATTACGTCCGTATGCCGGATGTCGTGCTGCCGGTCAGTCTGTGGAAAAACTATGGCATCGAGCAGAAAGAGGAATTGCCTGAATACGACTATTGTTATTGTGACACTTGTCGGGCACTGTTCAAGGCGCAGACTGGTCAAGACCCTTTGGAACTGAAGTATCCGATGGAGAATCAGAGTTGGATAAACTTCCGTTTGGATGCGGTCACTCATGTGGTAGAGGCCATTACGAAAGCTGTAAAAGCCGACCATAAGTTTATTTCGGCAGCCGTATTCCCCGGGCCTTCCATGGCGCGGAAGATGGTTCGTCAGGATTGGGGCAACTGGTCGCTGGATGCTTATTTCCCGATGATTTATAATAAATTTTATTACGAAGGTGCCGAATGGATTGGCCGTTCGGTGCAGGAAAGCGTGCAAACCGTCAATGGGCGGGCAAAGGTATATGCAGGGTTAATGTTTGGCGATATCAAAGATGATTTTGAGAAAGCGTTGGACGAAGCCTATGACAATGGAGCTTCGGGCGTTTCTTTTTTTGCCGGCCCCAGCGAAGAATATCTGCACCGTTTTAAAGCTTATTTGGATAAAAGAGGCTTTATAGTGAAGTAAACCTGCATTATTCTTATGGAGTAGTGGGGTGAAGCTCCGATATAATTTTCTGATAAAGGGAAATTGTATCGGAGTTTTTATTTGTTTATTCCGATTAAATGCCGACCTTTGTTGCATATAATATAAAAAAGAGAATATGGAAGGAATGGAAGACCCCGAGTACTACTCAAGTGAGTTCTTTGTCAGAACGCTGGGTAGTGAGGATATAGATGTGAAGCACTTTATGTATTTGGCGGGGCGAGTCAGTATTTATTGTGACAGCATAGATTATATAACCGGTGAGCCGTGCGTGCCTCAAAGATTAAATGATGAGTTTATAACATTGGCACATAAACTGCATTATAGGGCGGTGATAAAATACAAGGAAGAGATTAATTAAGGAAGAGGGGGGGGTAAGGGAGTGTGTCAAAACTAAACCAGCCTATCCCATCGTCAGCTGTAGGGGCAGGGTTTGCCTGCCCGAAGACACAAAGTAAACTGTTTTCGGGCGAGCGAACCTCGCCCCTACGAACGAAACGACAGCATTATCCACGTTTTGACACAACCCCTTTGATGAGCCGAAACCGGGACCTATTCATTACGAATGAATCAAAAAATGATAGGTAATTATTGGTTTTAAATTCTTTAGACTTGCAAAATCTTATGTTGCGACAATCAAACCGACAGTCATACGATTGTTTTTAGTGATTTGGTAAGTTGATAATTATATTGTTTCTATAGGTTTTTCAACCATTTCTTACCGTTTTGTGTAAAAGTCCACAGATATATACCTCCGACTATTACACATCCTAATGCAAAAACTGCGACTAATGCTTCCATATCTACTTTAATATTTTATTCGCCAGCATAGCTGACGAAATTGTTAATACTGTTCCGAATAATGCCGCAAGCCATAATATTGTATTTTCAACATTAGAGAACAGCGGTAATATAATACTTATAACCAACCCTGCAAAAGAAAGTTTAGACAGGTCGAAGAAATACCCTGCGAGTTTTTCTCGTCTTGTTTTATCCTTTTCCTTCCCTTCTTTTTTTATTTCTTGCTGGTCACTCCAATTTCCCATTATTATATCATTTTGACAAAAATAGCTATTCTGTTTCAGAATATCAAGGATTCAGCTTAATATTTAATATAAGTTCCTTTTGCTGGTTTGTATTGTTTTTTAAGACTGATAGATAAATAGTTGCCATAAACTTTAATGTTTGCGACAATCATTTCCGACCATCATATCTACTGCACCGTAAAATCTCGTCTGATAAGTTCCCATTAAATTTCACTGCCTCGGAAAAAATAATAGGCTGCCATCATTGTGATGCAGCCTATTTGATGAGCCGAAACCGGGACTCGAACCCGGGACCTATTCATTACGAATGAATTGCTCTACCAACTGAGCTATTTCGGCAACTGTTTTTTTCTGCAATTGCAGATGCTTTTCTGAAAAAGCGTTGCAAATATATATCTTTCTTTTGAAACGGAGAAACTAAAAGCGGATAATTTTTTCAGTTATCCGCTTTTGTTGTGTCAATTGATGCCGGATTTATTGGTAGGCTTCTTCATGCACTCCCTTTACAGCACGGCCACTGGGGTCGTTCATGTTCTTGAAGGCGGTGTCCCACGCAAGAGCTTCAGCCGTAGAACAGGCAACACTGGGAACGCTCGGCACACATTTCGCCGCACTTTCGCTGGGGAAATGTTCTTCAAAGATGCTTCGGTAATAGTATTCTTCCTTGTTCATCGGAGTATTGATGGGGAAACGCTCGGCAGCATGTGCCATTTGTTCGTCCGTGACGGCCTCGGCTGTCACGGCTTTCAGCGTATCAATCCAGCTATAGCCCACACCGTCACTGAATTGTTCCTTTTGACGCCATACCACGCTTTCGGGCAACATATCGGCAAAGGCTTCGCGGACTATTTTCTTTTCGATGATGTTTCCAAAACACATCTTGGCTTTGGGATTCAGACGCATGGCTGTATCCAGAAATTCTTTGTCCAGGAAAGGCACACGTCCTTCCACTCCCCATGCGGCCAGTGATTTATTGGCGCGGAGACAGTCGTATAAATGGAGTTTACTCAGTTTGCGGACGGTCTCTTCGTGAAAAGCTTGGGCGGTAGGAGCTTTGTGGAAATATAGATAGCCGCCAAACACTTCGTCAGCTCCCTCACCACTCAGTACCATTTTGATTCCCATGCTTTTAATGACACGTGCCAGCAAATACATTGGGGTAGACGCGCGGACGGTGGTGACATCATACGTCTCAATGTAGTAAATGACATCGCGAAGCGCATCCAGACCTTCTTGAAGGGTATAATGGATTTCATGGTGGACAGTTCCGATAAAATCGGCCACTTCGCGGGCTTTTATCAGGTCGGGCGCACCTTCCAGACCAATGGCAAATGAATGGAGTTGAGGCCACCAGGCATCTTTCTTGTCATCAGTCTCGACACGCTTCTTGGAATATTTTTTGGCAATGGCAGAGATGACGGAACTGTCCAGACCGCCGGAAAGAAGTACGCCGTAGGGCACATCACTCATCAGTTGGCGTTTAACCGCCTCTTCCAGTCCGTCGTGTATGTACTGAGAATGAACACTGTTGTTTTTCACGGCTTCGTAGTCAAACCAGTCACGGACATACCAACGGGTCATCTTGCCCTCTTTTCCCCAATAGTAATGACCGGGAAGAAAAGGTTCGTATTCATCGCAGAACCCTTCAAGAGCTTTCAGTTCGCTGGCACAATATATTTTTCCTTCTTTGTCCTTACCTATATATAAAGGTATGACGCCGATGGGGTCGCGGGCAATGAGAAAATCGTCTTTCTCTTCATCATAGAGGGCAAAGGCGAAGATGCCGTTCAAATCTTCCAAAAAGCGGATGCCTTTGTCTTTGTATAGGGCAAGGATGACTTCGCAGTCGCTTCCGGTTTGGAATGCATACTTTCCGGCGTATTTTGCACGTATATCCCGATGGTTGTAGATTTCTCCGTTTACGGCAAGGATTTGTTTCCGGTCGGGACTGTATAGAGGTTGGCCTCCGCTTTGAGGGTCTACGATGGAGAGGCGTTCATGAGCCAGGATGGTAGAGCCTCCCACATAGATTCCACTCCAGTCCGGTCCGCGGTGACGGAGTTTTTGAGACATTTTCAAGGCTTTCCGGCGCAGTTCCTGCGTTTGTTGCTTGATGTTGAATATTCCGATGATTCCACACATGGTTGTATTTGTTTTTGGTAGTTAATATTAGTTGTATTTGGGGGGCGGACACATGGGTCTGCCCCTACGGTGGATGATGCCTCTCTTAAAAGTGCTGAAACACTTGTATGGAAAGAGTGGACGGTCAATGAATGCGAATATATTTTCCTTATTTAGTGAGATAACTGTTTATATCCGTTGCCGCTTTCCGTCCGTCGGCAATGGCGCGTACCACCAGGCTGGCTCCGCTTGCGGCATCTCCCGCCACAAAGACATTTTCGGGAAATTCAGGTTGTTCGGGCTTTAAGAATCCCATTGCCAGAAGAAGCAGGTCGGCTTCAATCACTTCCACCTTTCCGGTGGGTCTCATGATAGGGCGGCCACCGTCGGGATTGGGAATCCATTCCACCTGTTCCACTTCCACACCGCAGACTTTACCGTTTTTGCCGAGAAACTTATGAGTGGCAAGGGACCACCGGCGGCTACACCCTTCTTCGTGAGAAGAGGTGGTTTTCAGCACAATGGGGAATTGGGGCCACGGAGTGGCAGGGTTCTGTCCTACGGGCGGTTGAGGCATGATTTCGATTTGGGTGACGCTTGCAGCACCTTGCCGGTTGCTGGTTCCGATGCAGTCGCTACCGGTGTCACCTCCGCCGATGACTACTACTTTCTTACCTTTGGCAGTAACCAATTGTTCTTTTGTGAACGTCATGCCGGCAAGGATACGGTTTTGTTGAGCCAGCATATCCAGTGCCGGATGGATACCTTTCAGTTCGCGTCCGGGAACGGAGAGGTCGCGCGCGGTCGGAGCTCCGGTACAGATGCAGTAAGCGTCAAAACCTTCGGGGAGTTGCCGCACATCCATGTCGCTGTTCATTTTGAAGAGAATGCCCTCTTCTTCCATCACCCGGATACGGCGGTCGATGATGGGTTTGTGCAGCTTGAAGTTGGGGATACCGTAACGCAGCAGGCCGCCGGGAGCCTCGTTTTTGTCAAAGACGGTCACAGTGTAACCTTTTCCGTTAAGTTGGTTGGCAGCAGCCAGTCCTGCAGGCCCGGCACCGATAACGGCTACTTTCCGTCCGTTGCGTTCGATGTGTCGGGGTTTGATATAACCTTCGCGGAAGGCTGCTTCGGCAATGGCCGCTTCATTCTCGCGGATGGTGACGGGGGAGTCCATGCTTAGTTTCAGCACGCAACTTTTTTCGCAGAGGGCGGGGCAAATGCGGCCTGTGAACTCAGGAAAGTCGTTGGTCTCGTTCAATATCTTGTAGGCTTCCTCCCATTTGCCTTTGTAGAGGGCATCTTGAAATTCGGGCTGCTTGTTGCCCAGCGGACAGGCCCAGTGGCAGAAAGGAACACCGCAGTCCATGCAGCGTGAAGCTTGAAGTTTACGGTCACGGCTGTTCAAAGTCTGTTCCACTTCGCTATAGTCTGATATCCGGTCGTGAATGGGACGGTAGCCCGCCTCCTGACGCGGAATGGTTAAAAATGCTTTTGGATTTCCCATCTCTTTGTTGTATTTCTTTGTTGATAATTTGTGTGATGTATTAATAATCTCTTTGTACATCAGCTATTTTTTGCTGTAGCTTGCGCATTTGTTCTTCTTGCAATACTCGTTTATATTCGATAGGTACTACTTGGATAAATTCGTCCACATATCGATTCCAGTCATCCAACATGGTTCGTGCCAGTTTGGAGCCGGTATAAAGGTAATGCTGGCGAATCAGTTCATGCAGTTCTTTCCGGTAAGACGCTTCCTCAATAAGAGAAAGCTCCACCATCTCCATGTTGCAAAAATAATCGAAGTGGTGGTGTTTGTCCCATACGTAAGCCACCCCGCCGCTCATTCCGGCAGCAAAATTACGTCCGGTTTCCCCCAGTACCACGACTCGTCCTCCGGTCATATATTCGCAACAGTGGTCGCCTACACCTTCTACCACGGCGGTCGCACCGGAATTGCGGACGGCGAAGCGTTCACCCACTCGTCCGTTGATATATACCTCGCCATCGGTAGCACCATACAGCAGGGTGTTTCCGGCGATGGTATTCTTTTCCGCATCGAAATTGCTGCGCACGGGGGGCAGTACTGCAATGCGTCCGCCACTCAGTCCTTTTCCCAAGTAGTCATTCGCTTCACCTTCCAGCTTGAAACTGATGCCGTGAGTCAGGAATGCACCGAAACTTTGTCCTGCCGAGCCTTTGAATTTGATGTGGATGGTCTGTTCCGGAAGCCCTGCCTGTCCGTATTTCTTGGCAACTGCCCCTGCGAGCATGGCTCCTACCGAACGGTCTGTGTTGGCGATGGTGTATTCCAAGGAAATCTCTTTTCCGTTTTCTATGGCATCCCGGGCGGCAGTCAGAATGGTTACGTCCTTTACATGGGCGATATCGTGCTTCTGTTCTATGACATGGTGTATGGCGGCTCCGTTGTCCACTCTGTGCAATAGTTTGCCGAAGTCCAGCAGTGAGGATTTCTTCTCACCGGGCATTTGTTGTATTTCAATTAAATCCGTACGTCCGATGATATCTTCCAGTCGGGCGAATCCCATTTCGGCCAGATATTCGCGTACTTCCTGTGCCAGAAAAGTGAAATAATTCACTACATATTCATAATGCCCGCGGAAATGTTTGCGCAGTTCGGGGTCTTGGGTGGCCACGCCCACGGGACAGGTGTTGGTGTGGCACTTGCGCATCATGACGCATCCCAGCACAATCAATGCGGTGGTGCCGAAACCGAATTCTTCCGCACCCAGCAAAGCCATATTGATAATGTCCCGTCCGGTTTTCAACTGTCCGTCCACTTGCAGTTTTACTTGTCCGCGGAGTCCGTTCAGTACCAAGGTCTGTTGCGTTTCACTCAGCCCTATTTCGGGCGAGATACCTGCATACCGCATACTTGAGGCAGGTGACGCGCCGGTTCCTCCTTCGGCTCCCGAGATGACAATCAGGTCGGCTTTCGCTTTGGCCACTCCGGTGGCAATGGTTCCCACTCCGCTTTCGGCCACCAGTTTCACACTGATTCGTGCCTGTGGGTTTACGTTTTTCAGGTCGAATATCAACTGGGCCAAATCTTCGATGGAATAAATATCATGGTGGGGCGGAGGCGAAATCAGCGAGATGCTCGGAATGGAGTGGCGGGTTTTGGCAATCACCTCATCTACCTTGAATCCCGGTAATTGTCCTCCTTCTCCCGGCTTGGCGCCTTGGGCCACCTTTATCTGGATTTCTTCGGCACAGACCAGGTATTCGGCAGTGACGCCGAAACGTCCCGACGCTATCTGCTTGGTCTTGCTGCATAGTGAGATACCTTCGTAAGTGCCGGTAATACGGTCGCTGTCTTCACCCCCTTCACCTGTATTGCTGCGTGCACCCAGTTTGTTCATGGCCAGTGCCAGTGCTTCATGTGCTTCTTTGCTGATAGCACCGAAGGACATGGCTCCTGTCACGAAATGTTTCACGATGTTTTCTACCGGCTCCACCTTTTCAATATCAATAGGGTTTCGTTTGTGTCCGAAGAAGTCGCGCAGGAAGAGGGGAGAGTCTTTTCCATCTACCATAGAGGTGAATTCCTTGAACTTTTTATAGCTGCCCAGTCGGGTGGCTAGTTGCAGGGTGGAGATGGTTTCCGGATTCCAAGCATGCCGTTCTCCGTCTTTGCGGAAAGAGAACAGTCCGTTGTGTGGTAAAATGTCGTTCACTTCTTTCGGAGAGAATCCGGCATCGTGCAAGGCGATGGCATCTTTGGCGACTTCTTCCAGGCGGATACCCCCGATGCTTGATGTCTGTGTGCCGAAATAATCTCTTAATAATTCTTCACTGACTCCTACGGCTTCAAAAATCTTCGCGCCCCGATAAGAGCGGATTGTAGAAATACCCATCTTGCTTATAATTTTTAACAAGCCCTTGCAGATGGCTTTGATATAATTCTTTTCGGCCGTTTCGTAGTTCATCTGCACATCGCCTTTCCTCACCAGTTCATCCAGTGCGGCAAAGGCCATGTATGGATTGATGGCGCTGGCCCCATACCCCAGTAACAGGGCGGCGTGCATCACCTCGCGAATCTCGCCGCTTTCTACAATCAATGCGGTTTGTACGCGTTTCTGAACCGAGATGAGGTGATGATGGACGGCACTTACCGCCAGCAGTGACGGGATGGCGGCATGAGCCGCATCAACGGAACGGTCACTCAGAATGATATAGTTTACTCCGTCGGTCACGGATTGCTCAGCCTGCTTGCACAAGGCACTCAGTGCTTCCTGCAGTCCGGCTTTTCCTTTGCTCACCTCGAATAGGATGGGGAGTTTCACGGTGTTGAATCCTTTATACCGGATATTGCAGAGAATGTCCAGTTGGGTATTGTTCAGTACGGGATGGGGCAGACGTACCATTTTGCAATGGCTTTCGCTGGGTATCAGGATGTTCATTCCTACGGCGCCGATGTACTCGGTGAGCGACATCACTAATTCTTCGCGGATAGGGTCGATAGCCGGATTGGTGACCTGTGCAAACTGTTGGCGGAAGTAGTTGAACAATAATTGCGGCTTGTCCGAGAGGACAGCCAGAGGCGTGTCGTTCCCCATGGAGGCGACAGGCTCGGCCCCTGTGTTGCACATCGGTATGAGGGTGCGTTCTATGTCCTCGCGCGAAAAACCGAACGTGCGTAACATACGGTCGTAATCGGCTATCCGGTTGTCTATCTTGCGTCCGCTTTTCAAGGTATCGAGTTCGATGCGGTTGGTAGACAGCCAGGCGCGGTAGGGGCGGGCCGATGCCAATTGTTCTTTCAGTTCGCCGTCATAATATATTTTACCCTGTTCAGTGTCAATCATCAGTATTTTTCCCGGTTGCAGACGTCCTTTTTCTTTAATCTCTCCCGGTTCGAAATCCATCACACCTACTTCGCTGGCCACTACCATCATATCATTGTTGGTAATGAGATAACGGGCAGGGCGCAGGCCGTTGCGGTCAAGCATACCTCCGGCAAACCGTCCGTCACTGAACAATAGGGCGGCAGGCCCGTCCCAGGGCTCCATCAGAATAGAATGGTATTCGTAAAACGCTTTCAATTCTTCACTGATAGGATTTTTGTCATTGAATGATTCGGGAACCAGCATCGCCATGGCATGAGGCAGACTCAATCCCGACATCACAAAAAATTCGAGCACATTGTCTAGTGAGGCACTGTCGCTCATACCCGGCTGAATAATGGGGCGGATGGCTTTGATGTCTCCCAATGCCGGAGAGGAAAGAACACTTTCGCGTGCCTCCATCCATCCTCGGTTGCCGCGGATGGTATTGATTTCACCATTATGCGCCAACAGGCGGAAAGGCTGTGCCAAACTCCATGTAGGGAATGTGTTGGTGCTGAAGCGGGAGTGCACCAATGCCAGTCCGCTGGTGAAGTAAGGTTGTGTCAGGTCTGGGAAGTACTCGCGCACCTGCATGGACGAAAGCATCCCTTTATATATAATGTTTTTGCCCGATAGGGAAACGATATAGAAATCTTTATGCCGGACACGTTTTTCAATCTTTTTACGGATGACATAGAGGGTACGCTCCAAGTTTTCCACATCAGTCACTCCGGTGATAAACACCTGTTTGATATCCGGTTCGGTGGCCCGTGCGTCATTTCCCAAGCAATCGGGATTGGTGGGCACATTGCGCAGGTGCATCAGTGTCAGCCCTTCACGTTCTATTTCTTCAATCATAATACTTAGGATGCCGGCCTGCTCTTTTTCATCTTTAGGCAGAAACACCAGTCCGGTTCCGTACTTTCCTTTTTCGGGTACCGGTATACCTTGCAAGAGGATGAATTCGTGGGGAATTTGTAGCATGATTCCCGCGCCGTCGCCGGTCTTGTTATCAGCTCCTTCCGCACCGCGATGGCGCATATTTTCCAGAACCTTTAATGCGGAATCTACCAGCTCATGCGATTTATTGCCATGAATGTTGACTACCATACCTACTCCGCAGGCATCATGTTCGTTGGTTGCGTCATAAAGACCGTTTTGCTTTCTTTTTACCATTATAACTGTCTTTAGTTTGTGATAATGTTGATTTGTATTTCAATTTGTTCTGCAAATGTAAGTGTTTTATTTCTTTTTGCTTTCTGTCTGGCGGGTTTATATTGATAAAAAGATAGTCACTCTTCGGTCTGCCTTATACTCTGTTGGGTATGTACTGTTTTTGCTTTCTGTTTGAAATGTAATTCACCTGAAATGCTTTCAAATTATAAGTTTAGTCGTTTCATTTCTCTATAGATGATGGTCGGTGTCTGTATCCCTCCGGTTCTCCTTGCAACTTTCACATTGCCGGTTCCGATATGCAACTAACTTTTAAATCATAATGGAAGAGGGCGGAAGTGATATAAGAATGTAAGTATTCATATTTATTAAGAAAAGGAATAAAACATTTCTTTTAGATTTTCATTTCTACTTTTTTGTTGCTTTCGTCAATTATTTATGGTTTTTTATTGCATTTATGTTAATCGATATTTGTATCTTTGCAGCCGAATCAGAACATAGTATTTAGTAGATTATGTGTGGAATAGTAGGCTGCATTGAGAAACGAGATGTTTACCCTGCCTTCATAAAAAGCCCGAAACGGTGGGAACATCGGGGCTATGGCAGTGCAGGCATCGCATTGATTGACATAGGAAGGAGGTTAAGTATTACACCCAATACACCAAACTACGCATCCCGCCAACAGACACTTCAGCAACAGGGATTTATCTTCAGCCGTAGTTCCGATACCGCCTTTTTGATTCTACTATTTGAATATTTTCGGATTTCCCATCACTTAGACTTATTTTTTGTTTTTAATTGTACCGAGACAGCGGAAAACATTCGCTTGTCCGCACCGTTGATACATCAAAACCTGCCGGCCGTGTGCCGGGACAGGCAAGGAGGGCAAGGGCAAACAATGGAGACATCTTTGGCAAACAATGGAAACATTTTGCCAAAACAATGGAGACATCTTTGGAAAAGAGTAACGAGAGTTTTTTTAGTATAAAATAATGAGGTTAAAGGAGAGAAAATGGAACCGTTAAAGCATGAATGTGGCGTGGCAATGATACGATTGCTTAAACCGCTGGAGTATTACCGGGAAAAGTATGGAACCTGGATGTATGGCTTGAACAAGCTGTATCTGCTGATGGAGAAACAACACAACCGCGGACAGGAGGGGGCGGGACTGGCTTGTGTGAAGCTGGAAGCCAATCCCGGTGAAGAATATATGTTTCGCGAAAGGGCGTTGGGGTCGGGAGCGATAACAGAGATATTCGGCAATGTGCAGGCTAATTTCAAGGACTTGACTCCCGAGCAATTGAATGATGCCGAATATGCCAAGAAATACCTGCCTTTTGCGGGGGAAGTGTATATGGGGCATCTGCGTTATTCCACTACCGGAAAGAGTGGGATATCGTATGTGCATCCTTTCTTGCGCCGCAATAACTGGCGTGCCAAGAACCTGGCATTGTGCGGTAATTTCAACATGACCAATGTGGATGAGATTTTTGCACGCATCACGGCCGACGGACAGCATCCGCGCAAGTATGCCGACACTTACATTATGCTCGAACAAGTGGGACACCGCCTCGACCGTGAAGTGGAGCGTCTCTATGTGCAGTGCGAAGCCGAAGGATTAAAGGGCATGGACATCACTCATGCCATTGAGGAGCGTATTGACTTGGGCAATGTGCTGAAGACATCGAGCAGGGAGTGGGACGGAGGTTACGTCATCTGCGGAATGACAGGAAGCGGTGAGTCTTTTGCCGTACGCGATCCGTGGGGCATTCGTCCTGCATTCTGGTATATGGATGACGAAATCATGGTACTGGCTTCAGAACGTCCGGTCATTCAGACGGCACTCAATGTGCCTGTCGAAAGCATCAACGAGTTGCAGCCGGGACAGGCTATCTTTCTGAATAAAGCCGGAAAGATGCGCTTGGCACAAATCAACCGGGCAAAGGAAAAGAAGGCATGCTCTTTTGAACGTATCTATTTCAGCCGGGGCAGTGATGTGGATATTTATAAGGAAAGAAAACTGCTGGGTGAGAAGTTGGTAAACCCTATCCTGAAAGCGATAGATTATGATGTGGAGCACACCGTGTTCTCCTTTATACCGAACACGGCGGAGGTGGCGTTTTATGGTATGCTCGAAGGATTCGACAACTACCTTAATGAATTGAAGGTGAGAAAGATAGAGGAGCTGGGACACAACCCCAGTCACGATGAACTGGAGAGAATCCTTTCTTGGCGCATCCGCAGTGAGAAAGTGGCGATAAAGGACATCAAGCTGCGTACGTTTATTGCCGAAGGCAACAGCCGCAATGACCTGGCGGCTCATGTGTACGACGTTACGTATGGAAGTTTGGTGCCTCACGTAGACAATCTGGTGATTATAGACGACAGCATTGTGCGGGGAACAACGCTGAAACAGAGCATCATCGGTATCCTTGACCGTCTGAATCCCAAGAAGATTGTGATTGTCTCTTCTTCTCCGCAGGTACGTTATCCCGACTACTACGGCATCGATATGGCGAGCATGGATCAGTTTATCGCATTCAAGGCCGCCATCGAACTCCTGAAAGAGCGCGATATGAAAGATGTCATTGCGCGTGCTTATCATAAGTCGAAAAATCAGGCAGGGATGCCCAAAGAGCAGATGGTGAACTATGTGAAAGAGATTTATGCACCGTTTACCAATGAGGAGATTGCCGCCAAGATGGTGGAGCTGCTCACTCCGAAGGGAACGCGGGCAAAGGTGGAGATTGTTTACCAGACCTTGGGAGGATTGCGCGAAGCCTGTCCGTCGCACACCGGAGACTGGTACTTCAGTGGCGATTATCCCACACCGGGCGGTGTGAAGCTGGTAAATCAAGCATTTATAGACTATATAGAAAAGGTATACCAATTCTAAAAAAACAAAATTCAAGATAGATTAAATGAGAAATGTAACATTGATTCTTGACGACGGGAGCCGTTTCTCGGGCAAGTCGTTCGGTTATGAGAAACCGGTAGCCGGTGAAGTTGTATTCAATACCGCTATGACCGGTTATCCTGAGAGCTTGACAGACCCTTCATACGCAGGGCAGTTGATGACCTTGACTTATCCGTTGGTGGGTAACTACGGCGTGCCTCCCTTTAGCATCGGGTCTGGCGGGCTTGCCACCTTTATGGAAAGTGAGCGCATCCATGCCGAGGCTATTATTGTCAGCGATTATAGTGAAGAGTTCAGCCATTGGAATGCAAAAGAAAGCCTTGCCGACTGGTTGAAGCGCGAACAAGTGCCCGGCATTACCGGCATCGATACGCGCGAACTGACCAAGGTGCTTCGCGAACATGGGGTGATGATGGGAAAAATCGTGTTTGATGATGAACCCGACAATCAGCCCGAAGCCCGCTATGAAGGCATCAATTACGTGGATAAGGTTTCGTGCAAAGAAGTGATTCGCTACAATGAGGGAGCAGGCAAAAAGAAAGTGGTTTTGGTGGATTGCGGGGTAAAGACTAATATTATCCGATGTCTGCTGAAACGTGATGTGGAGGTGATTCGCGTACCCTGGAATTATGATTTCACCGGAATGGAATATGATGGATTGTTCATCTCGAACGGGCCGGGTGACCCTGATACGTGTGATGAGGCTGTACAGAATATTCGTAAGGCGATGGGGCTGAGCGACAAGCCCATTTTCGGCATCTGTATGGGTAACCAGTTGCTTTCCAAAGCGGGGGGCGCTACCATCTACAAACTGAAATACGGACACCGCAGCCACAACCAACCGGTGCGCATGGTGGGGACGGAGCGTTGCTTCATCACCAGTCAGAATCACGGTTATGCGGTCGATAATAATACGTTGGGAACTGATTGGGAACCGCTGTTTATCAATATGAATGATGGTTCGAATGAAGGTATCAGACACAAATCCAAGCCTTGGTTCTCGGCACAGTTCCATCCCGAAGCTGCATCAGGGCCTACAGATACCGAATTTCTGTTTGATGAGTTTGTGAAACTATTATAAAGCCGGTTGCCGTTATCGGGCGCCCGGTGACGGCTGTAGGGGCGGACCCGTGTGTCCGCCCGAATACAACCGCAAATATGCCACCCACCGCAAGGGGAACTCTGCGGTGGATGGGAAACGATAAAAAAAAGAACAAATATGAAAGACGATATAAAGAAAGTATTATTATTAGGTTCCGGTGCACTGAAGATTGGTGAAGCCGGAGAGTTCGACTATTCAGGTTCGCAGGCTCTGAAAGCGTTGAAGGAGGAAGGTATCGAAACCATTCTGATAAATCCCAACATTGCAACGGTGCAGACCAGCGAAGGGGTGGCCGATCAGATTTATTTCCTTCCTGTCACTCCTTACTTTGTAGAGAAGGTGATTGAAAAGGAACGTCCCGACGGCGTGCTCCTTTCTTTTGGCGGACAGACCGCCTTGAATTGCGGTGTGTCTCTATACAAAGCCGGTGTCTTCGAAAAATATAACACCCGCGTGCTGGGGACTCCGGTGCAAGCCATCATGGATACCGAAGACCGCGAACTGTTCGTACAGAAGCTGAATGAAATAGATGTCAAGACCATTAAAAGCGAGGCGGTGGAAACGATTGAAGATGCCCGCCGTGCGGCCCGTGAACTGGGATATCCGGTGATTATCCGCGCTGCATACGCTTTGGGCGGTTTGGGGTCAGGTTTCTGCGATAATGAAGAAGAACTGAACGTCCTGGCCGAAAAAGCCTTCTCTTTCTCGCCGCAAGTGCTGGTTGAAAAGAGTTTGAAAGGCTGGAAGGAAGTGGAGTATGAGGTGGTCCGTGACCGTTACGATAACTGCATCACCGTTTGTAACATGGAGAATTTCGACCCGCTGGGTATCCATACCGGAGAGTCCATCGTTATCGCTCCTTCTCAGACCCTTACCAATGCAGAATATCATAAACTTCGCGAGCTGGCCATCCGCATCATCCGTCACATTGGTATCGTGGGCGAATGTAACGTGCAATATGCGTTCGACCCCGAATCGGAAGACTACCGTGTCATCGAGGTCAATGCCCGTCTTTCGCGTTCGTCCGCATTAGCTTCCAAGGCCACAGGCTACCCGCTTGCTTTTGTTGCCGCCAAACTCGGTCTGGGCTACGGTCTGTTTGATTTGAAGAATTCTGTGACGAAGACTACCAGCGCATTCTTCGAGCCGGCTCTGGACTATGTGGTATGTAAAATTCCGCGTTGGGACTTGGGCAAGTTCCACGGTGTAGACCGCGAACTGGGTTCGTCCATGAAATCTGTGGGAGAAGTAATGGCTATCGGACGTACTTTTGAAGAAGCTATTCAGAAAGGGCTGCGCATGATTGGTCAGGGGATGCACGGCTTTGTAGAGAATAAGGAATTGGTGATAGCCGATGTGGACAAGGCCTTGCGTGAGCCGACCGACAAGCGCATCTTCGTCATCAGCAAAGCCATGCGTGCGGGCTATACCGTAGACCAAATCCATGAGCTGACCAAGATAGACAAATGGTTTCTGCAAAAATTGCAGAACATAATGAATACCTCCAAAGAATTGCACGAATGGGGAAACAACCATAAGCAGATAGCCGATATGCCTGTCGATTTGCTTCGCAAGGCAAAGGTGCAGGGCTTTACTGATTTCCAGATTGCCCGTGCCATCGGGTTTGAAGGCGACATGGAAGAGGGTAGCCTGTATGTCCGCACTCACCGCAAGCAGGCGGGCATCCTTCCGGTGGTGAAGCAAATTGACACGCTGGCTGCCGAATATCCGGCACAGACCAATTACCTGTACCTTACTTATAGCGGTGTGGCCAATGACGTGAAATATCTGGGCGACCGTCAATCCATCGTCGTACTCGGTTCGGGAGCCTATCGCATCGGTTCGTCGGTGGAATTCGACTGGTGTGGCGTACAGGCATTGCAGACCATCCGCAAGGAAGGCTACCGCAGTGTGATGATTAATTACAATCCCGAAACGGTATCTACCGATTACGATATGTGTGACCGCCTCTACTTTGACGAGTTGACTTTCGAGCGTGTCATGGATATCCTCGAACTGGAAAACCCGCATGGAGTCATCGTCTCCACCGGCGGCCAGATACCGAATAACCTCGCTCTCCGCCTGGACGGACAAGGTGTAAACATCCTCGGAACAAGTGCCAAGAGCATTGACAATGCCGAAGACCGCGACAAATTCTCGGCCATGCTCGACCGCATCGGGGTAGACCAGCCCGAATGGAGTGCACTGACTTCTATGGAAGATATCAATGCCTTTATCGGCAAGGTGGGCTTCCCGGTATTGGTTCGTCCTTCGTATGTGCTGAGCGGGGCGGCCATGAATGTATGTTCCAATCAGGAAGAGTTGGAACGTTTCCTGAAACTGGCTGCCAATGTATCGAAAAAGCATCCGGTGGTGGTGAGCCAGTTCATCGAGCACGCCAAGGAAGTGGAAATGGATGCTGTGGCACAGAATGGTGAAATCGTGGCATACGCCATCAGTGAGCATATCGAATATGCCGGCGTGCACTCGGGCGACGCCACCATTCAGTTCCCTCCGCAGAAACTATATGTGGAGACCGTTCGCCGCATAAAGCGCATTTCGCGTCAGATAGCTAAAGAACTGAATATCTCCGGGCCGTTCAATATCCAATATTTGGCAAAGGATAACGATATCAAAGTAATCGAATGCAACCTCCGTGCCTCGCGAAGTTTCCCCTTTGTGAGCAAAGTGTTGAAGATAAACTTCATCGAGCTGGCAACAAAAGTCATGCTCGGCCTTCCGGTAGAAAAGCCGAACAAGAACCTTTTTGAACTGGATTATGTCGGAATCAAAGCAAGTCAGTTCTCATTCAACCGTTTGCAAAAGGCCGACCCGGTGCTGGGCGTGGATATGGCCTCTACCGGTGAGGTGGGCTGTATCGGTTCCGACACTTCGTGTGCCGTTCTGAAAGCTATGCTTTCCGTGGGCTACCGCATTCCCGAAAAAGGTGTGTTGCTGTCTACCGGTAATGCCAAGCAGAAAGCCGATACGCTGAATGCAGCCCGTATGTTGCAGAAGAAAGGGTATAAACTTTATGCCACCGGCGGCTCTTCCAAGTTCCTGACCGAGAACGGAGTAGAGAATACCCGCGTGTACTGGCCCAGCGAAGAAGGACACCCCCAAGCCCTCGATATGCTTCATAAGAAAGAGATAGATATGGTAGTCAACATTCCCAAGAACCTGACTGCAGGCGAGTTGGACAATGGTTATAAAATCCGTCGTGCCGCCATCGACCTGAATATTCCCTTGATTACCAATGCTCGTCTGGCAAGTGCATTTATCCATGCATTCTGCACCATGACCATAGACGACATTGCCATCAAGAGCTGGGAAGAATACAAGTAATCAACTTTCGCGCCCATTATTTATCCACCGTAGAGGCAGTTAATCAAGCTTGCCGCTGCGGTGGATATTTGTTAAAATTAAATTTAACGGTAAATATTGCGGTGATTCCTTCTTTTGTTCATGGAAAGTGGTTATATTTGACCCATAAGTAATTATAAACTTACTTGATATGTCGGGGCAAGAGAAAACAAGGGAATTATTGGAGCAAGAGCTTGAAAGATTACAACATGAAAATCGTCGGCTCAAAGAGGAACTGACCTCTCTGAAAGAAAAAGAAACGGACAAGAGTTTCAAGGAGAAGTATGCAGTGAGGATTCTGGAGTCTTTACCGGATATGCTCACGGTCTTTAATCATGAAGGAACAGGTATAGGAGTGGTGTCTAGTGAAGAGACCAATCATGTAGGAGTCCCTAATAGTGCTTTTGCCGGTATGCACATGCGCGACATGATTCCGGAGGAGGCGTATCACAATGTTTATAATAATCTTCAGAAAGTGATAGCGACGGGCAAAGGTTCTACGGCCCATCACGAACTGGATTTCAATGGTGCACATCATTATTATGAAAACCGTATCTTTCCGTTAGACGGAGAGTATGTGCTGATTATGTGTCGTGATATCAGCGAGCGGGTGGCTACACAAAAGAATCTGGAGGTGTTTAAACGCGTTCTTGATAAAGTGAGCGACAGCATTCTGGCTGCTTCTACCGATGGCACTTTGGTGTATGCCAATAAGCAATTCATTGAAGAATATGGTGTGAAAGGCGAACTGGGTGTACAGAAGGTATATGATTTGCCGGTTTCACTTCATACAAAAGAGATATTCGAAAAACGGGTGCAGGAAATACGTGATAACGGAGGCAGCATGGGATATCATGCCCGATATACCCGTGTGGGCGAAGTAAAAGAACGTGTGCATCAGGTGTCTGCCTTTATAATAGAGGACGGACAGGAAGAGGTGGTATGGTTCTTTACTCAAGACATCACGGATGTGATTCGAAACAGGGATGAGTTGCGTGAACTGAATTATCTGATGGATGCCATTCTGAATAATATTCCTGTATATATGTTTGTAAAAGACCCGGAAGATGATTTCAGGTATTTGTATTGGAACAAGGCTTTTGCCAATCATTCCAAGATTCCGGCTTCGCGTGCGTTGGGCCATACTGATTTCGAGATATTTCCCGAAAGGACGGATGCAGAGAAGTTTCATCAGGATGATTTGGAACTGATGCGTACCAGGGAACGTCTGGAGATGCAGGAGACGTATGTGACTGCCACCGGCGAGACGCGTATTGTTCAGACATTGAAGACATTGGTGCCTCTCGAAGGGCGTGCTCCTCTTATTATCGGCATTTCGTGGGACGTTACGAATATGCAGAACATAGAGCAGGAGTTGATTCAGGCACGTATCAAGGCGGAGCAGTCCGACCGGTTGAAGAGTGCTTTTCTGGCTAATATGAGCCATGAGATACGCACTCCACTAAATGCGATTGTGGGTTTCTCAAGGTTGATGACTACCACAGACAATCGGGAAGACGAAAAGCTTTATTCCGAAATCATCAATCAGAATTCGGATGTATTGTTGCAACTGATTAATGACATTCTTGATTTGTCTAAAATAGAGGCAGGGACGTTTGAATACGTCAAGCAGCCTATGGATTTAGGTGAGATGTGCCGTAATGTGTATGAAATTCATAAAGGGCGTGTACAGGAAGGGGTGACGCTGATTTTGGATAATGAGGATGACAGCTTGGTGATTAACGAAGATAAGAACCGCATTTTGCAACTCATTACCAATTTGATAACCAATGCGATTAAGTTCACTTATGAGGGTGAGATTCATTTTGGTTTCGAGTTGAAGAAGGATTATGTAGATTTCTATGTGAAGGACACCGGTATAGGTATCTCCGAAGAAAAATTATCCCACATCTTTGGCCGTTTCGTCAAGCTGAATTCTTTTGTTCAGGGCACCGGGTTGGGCCTTGCCATTTGCCAGATGATTGTAGAAAAGATGGGCGGCGCTATCACGGTGGAGTCTGAACTCCATGAAGGTTCTACGTTCCGTTTTACTATTCCGTATGATATGCATAACAAGCGGGAGGAGTTTAAAAGAAATGCGGAAAGGCAACAACACTTGAAAGTAGCCATAAAGTCATTGCAATTGCGCACCCTGTTGGTGGCGGAAGATGTGGATAGTAATTTCTTGCTTATGAATACTGTTCTGGGCAAGAGGTATAAACTGATACGTGCCCGGGATGGTCGTGAGGCTGTCAATATGTATAAGGAGCATCATCCCGATTTAATCTTTATGGATATAAAGATGCCTTATATGGATGGATTGGAAGCAACCCGCCTGATTCGTGGCTATTCGAAGGATGTTCCTATTATTGCATTGACTGCTTTTGCTTTCGAGTCGGACAGGGAAAGGGCAATAGAGGCGGGATGCAATGATTATTTAACGAAGCCCGTATCGCAGGAGGCTATAGAGAGGATATTGGAAAAGTATTCATTATAAACTGTTTCCGGAAAAGGGGCGCGATGATGACTCCGGAGAATAATAAGGAGGCTGTCAGGGCTCTGAAGTTACTGCCACATTGTGGTATTCGAGGGCTGTGCCCAAATGATGGGGAGTGTGTCAAAACTAAACCGACCTATCCCATCGTCAGCTGTAGGGGCAGGGTTTGCCTGCCCGAAGACACAAAGTAAACTGTTTTCGGGCGAGCGAACCTCGCCCCTACGAACGAAACGACAGCATTATCCACGTTTTGACACAACCCCTTTTTGGGGTCAATCCGAAAGTCCTGTGGGTGATATAAGCGTAAACTATGAGTTACAATGCCGGTATCAAATCGAGTGGTCGTCTGCTATACTTCATTTATAATGCCTTGAAAGAAATCTGTATGCTTACATTGTAATATTGGAATTTTCTTAAAATAGGATGCCCACACACTTATTGACTTGATTCGTAAAAAAAGAGGGTGTGCCGAAACGCTCATAAACCAAAAATCACCCTCGCCACTACCTGTGGCGAGGGTGATTTCGATAAAAGGGAGTGTGTCAAAACTAAACCGGTCTATCCCATCGTCAGCTGTAGGGGCAGGGTTTGCCTGCCCGAAGACACAAAACAAACTGTTTTCGGGCGAGCGAACCTCGCCCCTACAAACTAAACGACAGCATTATCCACGTTTTGACAACCACCACTGCAAAACGATAATGAGAATCACTTTCGGCCACTGCCAAAAGAATATAAAGAAGTTATGTTTCCGTTTATTTCAACAAGACTCCAACCTCGCCAACGGTTGTTGCCGGCTTGTTGTTTATCTCGGCAGTCGGCTCCAGTTTAAAGTAGCGTGCCGGATATTTCTTACCGAACCGGACAAAATAAGGAACAGGATTGTGCATGATGTTGCTGAATTCTCCACTGGCATCACACTTCGTCCAGTTCTTTCCATCGGTACTGACATAGAAGTTATACTTATAAATCGTTCCCGTAAGGTCTTCTTTTTGTGCAGGTGCATAGCTGAAACCGATTATCTCCGATTCTTTACCCATATCCACTACCAAAGGAGTTAGAGCATTGGCAGTCCATGCTGTCTGGGAATCTCCGTCGATAGCATTAGCCGCTTCCGCCGGCATTCCCACCGTTTTCCAATCTTTCACCGAGACATCACTTAATTTCACTTTCGCATTCTTTTCTGTCAAAGGCTGTGCATAATAAAGACCGATGTTGGAAATATTGGCTGTCCCGCGAGCAGCATTTACGGTCACTCTCAACTTTTCCGCTTTGCTGTCGGAGAAGCGTACAAGACGTTTATAGCCAACCGTCGTTCCTTCTGCCACATGACGCCACGCACCATTGGTAAACACCTCAATCGTAAAATCTTCTATACGCTGTCCCTTGGAGATATCTTCCTGAATGAGGAATGTATTGACCAAAGCATCTTTTTTCAGTTTATACACTTTCGACTCACCGGCTTTGGCTGTCCATGCGGCATTACCCTTTTCTACCTGATTGTCGGCAAATGTTTTTTTGACATAAGCAGCCAGTTCCTTGATGCGGTTGGCATCATTCTCGTGAATCAAGCCGCGTCTGTCGGGAGGGATATTCAGCAACAGTACAGAGTTATAGCCCACCGACTTGAAATAAATATCAGTCAGATGCGCCAATGATTTTACCTGATTATCCTGCTCGGCATGGTAGAACCATCCCGGACGGATAGACACATCCACTTCCGACGGATACCAATACAAAGTCGGAGCCTTCTCTAATAAAGCACGGCTTCCCAAGTCTTTTCCGGTTCCTTTAATGCCCAACTTGGCATAACTTTCGTCGGCACCCGCATAAGAATGTGGCATAAGAGCCGTAGCGCTCCACTCGGTTTCACGCCCGATACCGCGTTCGTTGCCCACCCAACGGACATCATCACCCATAATGGCTGTCACAGCTTTCGGTTGCAGACGGCGGATGGTTTTCAAGATGGCATCCCAATCATAAATCTGCTTCTTGCCGTTAGGACCTTCTCCGTTCGCACCGTCAAACCAAACCTCGTGCACTTCTCCGTAATTGGTCAGAAGCTCGGTGAGCTGTTCGATAAAGAATTTATTGTATGCGGGAGAATCGCCATAACATTCGGCATTACGATCCCACGGAGAGAGGTAAACACCAAACTTAATGCCGTACTTGTCGCAGGCGTTGCGCAACTCACGGACGACATCTCCTTTTCCATTCTTCCACGGAGAATTGGCTACGGAATGTTTAGTTGTCTTGGTAGGCCAAAGACAGAAACCATCATGATGCTTGGCCGTAATAATCGCCATTTTGAAGCCGCCTTCTTTCAGTGAGCGCACCCATTGCTCACAGTCCAGTTCGGTGGGATTGAAGATAGCCGGGTCTTCTTTTCCGCTTCCCCATTCATTGCCGGTAAACGTATTGATACCAAAATGGAGGAAAGCGGTAAACTCCATTTGTTGCCACGCCAACTGTTGCGGAGTGGGCACCAGGCGAGAAGCCATATCCACTTTCTGTTCCAAGGTCGCCCCGGCAGGGAAGGTCACTTGCTTCTCATAATACTCCTGAGCTGGTGCACCTAAAAAGGCACAAACCAAAGCTGCGGTCAGAATTGTTTTTCTCATGTGTCTTGTTTTTATTTTGTTAAAGGGCGAATCATAAATTCAAATGTATGTTTTTGCACCGGGACAAGGTATTGAGGCAGCACACCCGGCCCGCAAGTAGCGGTACCCACTCCCGACTGTTCTGCATCGAGATGAACGGTTACGACACCTGTCCGTTGCAGTTCATTGATGTGGGTTGCTTTGTCCACATTCATGTCCGTGAAAGGAATGACGCTGAACTGAAAATGCTTGTCCGAACGGAAAGCCAATCCGTTACCCGCTTCATCCGTCAGGTTCATCCAACGTACATCCGTGCGATTTCCTGTTGCCTGCGGTTTTACATAATAATGGAACATACGCTCTGCATCTGTATGATAAATACCAATACGTCCCGACTGGTTACGGTCTGCATAAGTTTCGTGCTCACCGCGTCCCAAATATGAAACCTGGTTATAAGTATCCGGCATTTCAAAAGCCAGACCGACTCTCGCCAACGAGGTAACAACGGCTGTATCAGGAACAAACGTTGTCTTCACTTCCAGCGTACCGTCCTTTTTCAGCGCATACAGGAAGTCGGCAGTACCCACTTTACGGCCCTCGGCATTCAACAGCTCCACTTTGGCTTTGCCGCCTTTTGCAGACGATTCGACAAAGGTTGCCTTTTGAACCAGATTGTCCAAGCCCGCTTTTTTCCAGGCCCGTGCGCCACCTGTTCTCTCACGGTTGTCATTATCTGTGACAGGACGATAAAGACTCAGCACAACGGGAGATGCCAGCATTTCCTTACCATTATAAATATAAGAGCGCAATGCGCCTGTTTGCCGGTCAATATCCCACTTCACTTCTCCTTCCGGTTTGGGAGCTTGCGCATGGAAACTCTTGTTGGCAGGCAAGACAAACTGGTCATAAGCCACTTCAAAATCTGTACCGATAAATGGTTGGGGCGTATCAGGCGTCCAACTCAGATTAAGATAAGCTTCACGGATATCCGACGGCAGCTCTATACGTCCCAAAGCAAAATCAGCGGTTGCGTGGGGAGCACAGTCTATTTTGTGAATACCTTCTTTGATGACGGTTCCATTATCACCTACCACCTGCCAATGCAGCGTATATGCATTCAGATTGGTGAAGTCATACCAATTCTTCACCTTCAATGCAAGGTTGCGCCGGTCTGTCAGTGCCGACTTGATATACTGATAGTCTTTCTTCACCTCAATCAGATGAGGATGCGGTTCGCGAACGGCATTCACCAGTCCGTTACAACAGAAATTGCCGAAACTGGGTACCCCTTCGGGACCATAATCGCCTCCATAGCTCCAATACCATTTACCGTTTTCATCTATCTCGCGGAACGACTGGTCTACCCAATCCCAAATACAGCCGCCCTGTACAATAGGTTCAGACTCAAATACATCCATATATTCTTTCAATCCGCCACCGCTGTTACCCATTGCATGCAGATACTCGGTCATTATAAAGGGACGGTAAACTTTCGGTTCGGTCTGGCGTGCATACGCTCTGAGTACGTCCACACCGCGATACATACGGCAGTAAATGTCCGTATTGTAATTCTGCTCCGCGCGTTCATACTGTATCGGACGAGATTGCTCTATAGACTTCATCCAATCATAAGTACGTTCAAAGTTGATACCGTTTCCGGCTTCATTACCCAATGACCAAATCACAATGGCAGGATGGTTCTTTGAGCGTTCATACATACGCTGTATACGATCCATGTGAGCCGGCAGCCAGGTAGAGTCTTTTGCCAAAGATGCCGCACCGTACCCCATACCGTGAGATTCGATATTCGCCTCATCAATCATATACAGTCCGTAACGGTCGCACAACTGATACCAATAGGGATGAGTGGGATAGTGAGAATTACGGACAGTATTGATATTATGCTGTTTCATCAGTTTGATATCTTCTTCCATCAGTTCTTTGCTCACAGTACGCCCCAATTGGGAATGCTCATGGCGATTGGTTCCCTTTACCAGCACAGGCACACCGTTGATGCAGAACCGTCCGTCCTTTATCTCGGACGTACGGAAACCGACCGCACATCCGGTCAGCTCGGAAATTTTTCCATCGGTGTCCTTCAGCTCCAAAACCAACGTATAAAGATGGGGATGCTCTGCACTCCAAGGTTTTACATCAGGTATCCGTTGTTCTTCAAAAGCTATGAAGTTGCTAAGGCCTCTCGACTTAATCGGTTGCTCACCCTTCAGTACGGTTTTTCCCGCAGCATCCTCCAAGCGGTAAGACAAGGAAGAGACTGAAGCAGACGGCCCCTCAACAGTCGCTTCCACCCCGAATATACCTTCTTTATAATCTTTCTTATCCAAAGAAGAAATCACTTTATAGTCCGAAATATATTGTTTGGGAGTGCTGTAAAGATATACATCCCGCTCAATGCCGCTCAGCCGCCACATATCCTGACACTCCAGATAAGAACCTGCACTCCAACGGTATACTTCCAACGCAACCGTATTCTCGCCCTCCTGCAACTTGTCCGTAATATCCCATTCTGCAGGAGTCTTCGAACCCTGGTTATAGCCAAGCAGATGGCCGTTCACCCAAATATAATAAAAAGAGATTACCCCTTCGCAGCAAATTACCACCCGGCGGTCTTTCCAGTCTGCCGGTATGCTGAATGTGCGACGGTAAGAGCCGACTTCATTTTCCTCATAAGGCACCAATGGAGGATTCTTTTTGAAATGGAACATTTTGTCATCGAACTCATAAGTCTCGTTGACATAAATGGCTGTTCCATAGCCTTGCCGTTCCCAGTTGCCCGGCACACTGATTTCCGCCCAGCCTCCGTCATAGAAAGAAGGCTTATAAAAATCTTTCGGACGGTTGTCGGGGTTCTTCACCCAATGAAATTTCCATTTTCCATTCAGACTCATATAATAAGGAGAATCCTCATAATTTCCGTTCCGCACATCGGCTGCATTTTTATAAGGCCATACATACGAATGTGGAGCCAGTTTATTCAGCCCGACAGCATACTGACTTTGCCATTCAGGTTGTTGCTGTGCCATCATGGGAAGACACCATACGAAAGCCCAAAGGCCCAGTAGGGTTTCTGTTATTCGCTTCTTCATCGTTCTAAGTATTTTTGTTTATTCTATTATCAACTCGTCCACACATACCCGCGCTTCCTGCCCCGGACGCACGTGGGTAAGCGGACAGCCACCTGCACCAAAGAGGATGACACGCACATAGCGACCGGCATCATCCAAGTTGAACGGCAAGTTTTCTATAAATGTACCTTCGCGGAATATCTCCTCCGGCTCAAACTCTTTGGAAGCCACTTTCCAATATTCAATATCTTCATTGGAAAGCCACACCTCAACACGTTTGGGCTTATGCACTCCCATACCATAATTATTGATGCAGCCCAATACCAATTTATTCAGATGCTCTCTTTTTCTCAAATCCAGCGTAAAGGCAATGGAATCATTCCGTGTCCACGACGCCCATTCCGAATCGGTATATTTCAGGCTGCCGCGAACACCATTCACCATCACACGCTCCACCGGGTTACTGCGCAACATCCGTTTAGCCGTCGCCTTGTTCCATTGAATGGGTAAAGTCAAGGTCTGTCCCATCTGTTTACCGTTTTTAAAGGTAGCGCTTTTGATGGTTTGAGGAGTGGTAACTTGCCATTTGCGTTCATAAAGAGAAGACTTGGCTGTGGGCTGACTTCCGTTTGTGGTATAACGTATCTCCACATCGGGGCGGATACATTCCAACTCTACTTGCAGGCTGCCGTCCATCGGAGTCACTTTATGCTGTATATTGTACATGGAACGGGCATAAGTAATTCCTTTTACATCAAGATGTCCGGTAAAGTTATCCAGAGCCACCAAGAATCTGTCCCAGTCCTTGTGCACCGGGAAAGTCCACGCGCCTTCGGCTACTGCTGCCAGACGAGGGAAAATCAGGTATTCCACTTCTTCAGGCTTGTTGCAGAATTCAGTCCACATAGACCCCTGTATACCCATCAGCAATGAGCGCATCCCGGCTGTCCAACTTCGTTCCACCGGTTCATAATCATATACATCCTTCAATGTATTATTGCCGAAATAAGTGACCGGCTCAAACCATTGCGGACCTTGATAACGAATGAGGTACAACACGCGTGCCGGAGTCATCACGAAACGATGTCCCTGTTTGGCTGCCTTCAATGCAGACTGTCCGTATCCTTGCCAGCCAAAGATAACAGCACCATCGGGAATCTTGGTATTTGTCAGTTCATCCCACCCCATGACTTCGCGCCCTTTGCTCTTCACATAACTGCTCATACGTGCCATGAAGTAACCTTGCAAGTCTTCTTCATCCTTCAGTCCTTCTTTTTTCATCCGCGCCTGACACAGCGGACACACCTTCCAATGGGTTTTACGGGCTTCGTCACCACCCAAATGAATGTATTTGGAAGGAAACAATGCAACCACCTCGTCAATTATATTTTGCAGGAAAGTAAAGACACTGTCGTTGCCGGCACAATAAATGATATCCGCATGATTTCCGCCCAACCCGGGAAGCACACCGATAAATTTATCCACCACCGGACAAGCCAACAAAGGATAAGCAGCCAACGCCGCATTGCTGTGTGCCGGCATCTCTATTTCGGGAATCACCTCTATCCGGCGTGCAGCCGCATAAGCAACAATCTCACGAATATCATCTTGAGTATAGAAGCCTTTTTCCACTGTCGGTTCACCTTGACGCTGATTCCGCCGTTCGGGGAAAAGTTTGCCCGGACGCTCCACCCGGCTAGTCCCAATTTCCGTCAGCAACGGATATTTCTTTATCTCGATACGCCAGCCGTTATCATCCACCAGATGCAAATGCAACGTATTCAGTTTCAACATTCCCATACAGTCAATGATACGAAGCAAATTCTCCTTCGGAGTGAAAAAGCGGGCGACATCCACCATCAGTCCGCGATAGCCGAACCGAGGCTCGTCGGTGATAGTCATTGCCGGCACCACCCATTCCACATCATTCACTTTAACCGCACTTTCTATTGCCGCTGGCAATAGCTGGCGGATGCTCTGCAAAGCATAAAAGAAGCCTTTGGCATCAGCCGCCTTGACGGTTATTTTCTTGGGAGTAATCTCCAGACAATAAGCTTCGCTTTTTATGTTCTTGTCTGTCTGGAACACTAAATCTCCCTTTTTACTGTCAACTTTCAGTTTCGGGGTAAAGCCGGCGGCACAGGCAAACTGCTCGGAAAGCAAACGGATAACGGCAGCCTGTTCCTCCGTTTCGACCGCAAAAACTGTTTTGGGAGTAAATTGAAAGTTTCCCGTTCCAGGCACAACACTGGTCGGACGAGGCACTAAGGGTATGGAAGCGGAATTATCCGCCTCCATATCGACTATGGAAAAAAATAAGCCTAAAATTATCAGATAAATGTATCTCATCATCGTATTTTACTCTTTATCCCTGTCGGGAGAAAAACGGACAGGGTCATTATACTGTTCCTGCAACTTCAGTAATTCTTCTTTCAGTTCCTTCACCACAGGCTCATATTCAGCCTGTCCGTAGAGGTTATGCATTTCTGTCGGATCTGCCTGCAAGTCATACAGTTCCCACACATCGATGTCATTATAGAAATGAATCAATTTATAACGGTCGGTACGCACACCATAATGGCGTTTCACCATGTGCTCTGCTGGATACTCATAAAAATGATAATACAATGCATTACGCCAGTTCTGCGGATGCTCGCCTTTCAGTAACGGAAGCAGTGATACCCCATGTATGTCCTCGGGAACAGGAGCACCTGCCAGTTCAAGGAATGTAGGCGCATAGTCTATGTTCTGAACCATTTCGGTGATATCTCCTTTTCTGTCGAATCCTTTCGGCAGACGCATAATCAATGGTGTGCGCATGGACTCTTCATACATAAAACGTTTGTCAAACCAACCGTGCTCACCCATATAAAATCCTTGGTCGGAAGTATAGACCACCAATGTATTATCCAACAGATTCTTTTCTTTCAGATAATCAAGCACGCGGCCTACATTGTCATCCAATGTCTTCACCACCTTGGCATAATCACGCATATAACGTTGGAATTTCCAATCGGCGAGCTCTTTTCCTTGTGGATTCTTCTGATAGAACTCCTTGATGATAGGCGCATAGAAATCATCATATTGTTTGCGCTCTTCCGGTGTCAGACGCCCGATAAAGTTCAAATAAGCCGATTTCAAGCGTGAATCCTTATTCATATCCAGCATCTTGGTATCATACATGATATCCATATCTTTAAAGATACTCATCTCCTGCGCAGCGGCAGCCGGACGTCCCTCATAATCATCATAAAAATTATCAGGCATGGTGAAGGTTTTGTCTTCGTATTCGTTCAGATATTTCAACTCGGGCAACCAGTTGCGGTGAATGGCCTTGTGATGAATCAAAAGACAAAACGGCTTATCTTTATCGCGTTGGTTCTCCATCCAGTCTATACTCATATCGGTAATGAGGTTCGTCAGATATCCCTGCTTCTCTATCGTATCGTTTTGCATCGTAATGAAACGGGGATTGTAGTAATCTCCCTGTCCGGGCACAATCTCCCAATAGTTAAAGCCGGTCGGCAAGCTTTCCAAATGCCATTTGCCCACCAAAGCAGTTTGGTAACCTGCTTTTTGCAACAACTTAGGAAAAGTCTGCTGTGAAGAGTCAAATACACACGTCGTATTATCATAAAACTTATTGGCACAACTGTGCTTGCCGGTTATCATACAGGCACGACTGGGGCCACTCAAAGAGTTTGCCACAAAACTGTTGGTAAAGCGTACCCCATCATTAGCAATTCTGTCAAGGTTAGGTGTTTCCATATAACGTTTGTCATAGCAGCTCATCATCTGGGCAGTATGGTCATCCGTCATGATATAGACAATATTAAAAGGTTTCTGCTCCTCCGTTTTCTTCTGAGAAGCACATGAAGACATAGATGCCAAAGCCGTGACACCCGTCAAAGAATAAAGTAGGCCGGAATGTAGGTTATTCATAATATAATATTTTAATAATGCATAGATTTAATGCAAATATACAGATTATGAATCACTATCGGGAACAATAATTACTTTTTTAGCATCAAAAAACTCCGCATGGAGCAAGTTTTTCTAACTTACCGGCCATGCGGAGTTCCTTATAGATTAATCAACAGACTACCACTCAATAAATTTACCTCGTGCTTTGCGTTCTTCCAATTCTTTCTGAAGAAACTCCCGACGGTCTTTGGCAATATAACGGCGCGCAAAGATGTTGGGCACAGCAACACCCAATGATATACACAAAATAATAAGTGCAGAATTAATGCCGTTTGAGAAGGCGTTTGTCACCTCACCTATCACACCGTGCATATTAATAAATGCCAACAAGGAACGATACATCAATACACCCGGAACCATCGGAATGACCGAAGGAATTGTCAATACGTGATTCGGCACGTGAAACCAGTGTACGGCCTTCACCGCCAACAGGCTGACAACGAAACTTCCCATAAACGAACCGATGACCGGACCGTATCCCAGTTCAAAGTTCACAAAGTTACGGGTACACACGGCAATTATTCCACCTATAGCCACCACCCACAAAAGGCGGCGTTGAATATTAAAGATAGTGGCAAAGCCCATCGCTGCAATAGCCGCTGCAATAGCATACACCCAATATCCGTCATGCGGAACCATACTCAGTTCACTGAATTTCTGGTCAATCGTCACATCATTCATCACTAAAAGCCTCATCGCAAAGGCAATACCGAATGCCATGCCCCCTACCATCATGACCGTATTGGCGGCACGAGTGATACCCACCAGCAAATGATTATCAATCATGTCATCCACAAAGTTAATTAGCGGGACTCCCGGAACGATATACAGCGTACATGCCAATAAGGGATGATAAGGTGTTACAGACCATCCTGTAAACGAAAAGGCATACGCCAGACACGTGCAGACAAATGCCGAAATAGCAATACTCATGTACACATTTATCCCGAACTCTATGCAACGGGCACGGGTACGGAATCCGACAAAAGTACAGAGTGCGGTTATCAAGAAAGCAATCCAGTCACCACCAAACAATTTACAGAATCCGCCACAGGCAAATCCGGTACAGATGGCAACAACGTAAGGAGTATAATTACGTTTCTGATGGGCAATCTTCTCCAGTTCCTCCTCATACTTATCCAACGAATAATCCTGTTCGATGGCACGCCATGACAATTTACTGATTTTTGAAATGGCTTCCATGTTAATGCCATGTTTCTCACATTTTTGGAACTTGGAAAAAGAATGTTTCTCGTCACTTACATTAACCATCAACATAGTCCACCGGATATCGATGTGCAACTTATCTTCGGGGATGCCGAGATAGGCAGCGACACGCTTCATATTCCGCTCAATTCGATTAGTATCCGCAGCGCTCTCCATGAGCATTTTTCCTGTACGCAGCAACAGGTCCAGTTTGCGGCGTAATAATAGGACCTCGTGCTCGTTTGTTGTCTCGTTTGTCATCTTTTTAGCTTAAAATGTTAATCCTGAATTTAGAATAGGTTCGTTTTCGGGCCGCAAAGGTACAAAAATATCCATTATAATTATACGAAACAGGAGAAACGCTTTAATATAAATACGCTCTTCAGAAGAAAGAAGAAAAGATATTCGGCTATTTACAGATGATATTCGACTATAAATATAGGAACAATTCTGAATTTGTCGTATCTTTGACGCGGAATAATCTAACTAGTTATGGTAACATTCAAAGAATTCTTTTCGTTCAAGAACAACCGCTTCTTTTGGCTCAACCTGGTGGCCATGATTATTGTTGTGATAGCAATAGCTTTAGGAACGCTGCAATGGCTGGACAATTACACCCGCCATGGTGAAGCAGTGGTCGTTCCCAATGTAAAAGGATTGCCTATACGTCAGGCCGAAAACGAAATCTATAAACAAAATCTCAAGGCGGTCGCCATCGACTCCAGTTATGTCAAAGGGATGCCTCCCGGTGCCATACTGGAACAGAATCCTGCCGGAGGTTCAAAAGTAAAAGAAGGAAGAACGGTTTACCTCACCGTCAACATGGACAGTGCGCCCAAAGTGAGTGTTCCCGATATCATGGACAACAGTTCACTGCGCCAAGCCGAAGCCAAGCTGCGCGCTTTAGGCTTCAAGGTGGCCGAACCGGTATACATCAGCGGTGAGAAAGACTGGGTATACAGCGTCACTTACAAAGGCCGCACCCTGAATGCCGGCGACAAAGTTCCTCACGAGGCTTTATTAACCTTGCATGTGGGTAACGGCAATGACGAGTTGACCAATGACTCGACCTTGATAGACTCCACAACCACCGGTGACGATGATACTCCCGTGATAGACAAATCTTGGTTCTAACTATTCCAAATAAAGTGATGATGACAGAAGACTATGCGGATGAAATAGACGATACGCTGGATGATATAGAACGAGTGGTGGAAGACCCTTCGGAGCTATATGAACACTTCCGGGTAGTGGTGGACAAAGGCCAGTCGCAAGTGCGGATAGATAAATACTTGTTCGAACGGTTGGTCAACTCTTCGCGCAACCGAATCCAGAAAGCCGCCGATGCCGGTTTTGTCATGGCAAACGGCAAACCGGTGAAAAGCAGCTATAAAGTGAAGCCCTGTGACGTGCTGACAGTCATGATGGACCGTCCGCGTTACGACAATGATATTATCCCCGAAGACATACCACTGGACATTGTATATGAAGACAATGACCTGATGGTGATTAACAAACCTGCCGGACTGGTCGTACATCCGGGATGCGGCAATTATCACGGCACATTGGTCAACGCCATCGCCTGGCATTTAAAAGACAATCCCAAATATGATCCGAATGATCCGCAGGTGGGACTTGTCCATCGTATTGACAAAGACACTTCCGGCCTGCTGGTAGTGGCCAAGACTCCCGATGCCAAAACACACCTCGGGCTTCAATTCTACAACAAGACCACCAAACGTAAATATAATGCGTTGGTTTGGGGAATAGTAGAAAATGACGAAGGCACTGTAGAGGGCAATATCGGCAGGAATCCGAAAGACCGTATGCAAATGGCGGTATTAAGCGACCCCACACAAGGAAAGCATGCCGTCACCCATTACCGGGTTCTGGACCGGTTAGGCTATGTCACGCTGGTGGAATGTGTACTCGAAACCGGACGCACCCACCAGATACGTGTACACATGAAACATATCGGACACACCTTGTTCAACGATGAACGCTACGGTGGAAACGAAATTCTAAAAGGAACACATTTCAGTAAATACAAACAATTCGTAAACAACTGTTTCGAGACCTGCCCCCGTCAGGCACTTCACGCCATGACGCTGGGCTTTGTCCATCCCCGCACCGGCGAAGAGATGTTTTTCACCTCTCCGTTGCCCGAGGATATGACAAACCTGATAGACAAGTGGAGAAACTATATCAGCAACAGAGAAGAACTATGAAACGTACCATTGCGATAGTAGCCGGAGGAGATTCCAGTGAACTCCCCGTTTCCCTGCGCAGCGCACAGGGAATTTACTCTTTCATTGACAAAGAGCGTTATAACTTATATATAGTAGAAATGGAAGGCCACCGTTGGGAAGTCATCTTGCCCGATGGCACTAAAACTCCTATTGACCGTAACGACTTCGGATTCATAGAGAATGGCGAAAAGAAACTTTTCGATTTCGCTTATATCACCATCCACGGCACCCCGGGTGAGAACGGTATCCTGCAAGGCTACTTTGACTTGCTGGGTATTCCTTATTCCAGTTGCAACGTATTGGTTTCGGCAATAACATTCAATAAGTTCACCTGCAACCAATACCTGAAAGGATTTGGAATACGGGTATCCGAGTCCCTGATTCTCCGCAAAGGTTTTGAAATCACCAACCAAGAAGTAATCAGCAAAATCGGTCTGCCTTGTTTCATCAAACCGAATGCCGGCGGTTCCAGCTTCGGCGTGACGAAAGTCAAAACAGAAGAAGAGATTCAGCCAGCCATCGAAAAAGCCTTCCATGAAAGCGATGAAGTGATGATTGAAGCCTACATGAAAGGCACGGAAGTGACTTGCGGATGTTACAAGACAAAAGATAAAGAAGTGGTGTTCCCCATTACCGAGGTAGTAACCGACAATGAGTTCTTTGATTACGATGCCAAATACAACGGACAGGTACAGGAAATCACTCCCGCACGTCTTCCCGAAGACACGGCAGAACGCGTACGTCTGCTCACTTCCGCCATCTATGATATATTAGGTTGTTCGGGCATTATCCGCATCGATTATATCATTACCGAAGGCGACAAAGTCAACCTGTTGGAAATCAACACCACTCCGGGCATGACCGCTACCAGCTTTATCCCACAGCAAGTGCGTGCCGCCGGACTGGACATCAAAGATGTAATGACCGATATTATCGAAAATAAGTTTTAACTTAAATTAGAAGAGCCATGAACATACCAGCTGAATTTGATAAGATTCGCCCCTACACTCCCGAAGAGTTGCCGAAAATCTATGAAGAGCTAATCGCCGACCCAAGCTTCCGGGCAGTGGTAGAGTCTGTTATGCCGGGCATACCTTTTGAGGCCCTTGCCGAGAAGATGCGCCTATGCCGGACAAACCTGGAGTTCCAAAAAGCATTTTTTTACGGATTATTATGGGATTTGGTAAAGAAATGCGCCAATGGGCTGACATTCGACTGTTCTGCCCTGACGGACAAAACAATGAATTACACCTTCATTTCCAATCACCGTGATATTATCCTCGACTCCGCTTTTCTATGCATTCTGTTGATAGACCAAAAGATGAATACCGTGGAAATCGCCATCGGCGACAATCTGCTGATTTATCCCTGGATAAAGAAACTGGTACGTATCAATAAATCATTCATCGTGCAACGCGGTCTCAGCATGCGTCAGAAACTGGAAGCATCTGCACTGATGTCGCGCTATATGCACTTTGCCATCACCCATAAGCATGAGAACCTGTGGATTGCCCAACGTCAGGGACGCGCAAAAGACTCCAACGACCGCACTCAGGACAGTGTACTCAAAATGATGGCCATGGCGGGAGAAGGAGATGCCATCGCACGATTGAAAGAACTGAATATCGTTCCTCTCTCCATCTCTTACGAATACGACCCATGCGACTTTCTGAAAGCAAAAGAGCTACAACAGAAACGTGACGATGCCAACTTCCAGAAATCTCCGGAAGATGACCTTATCAATATGCAAACCGGACTTTATGGGTATAAAGGCCGTATCCATTTCCAGACTTCAGCCTGCCTGAACAAAGAACTGGATGAGATAAAGGAACGCAACTTATCCAAAACGGAAGTGTTTACCGCCATCTCCACACTGATAGACAAGCATATTCATCAAAACTATCATCTGTATGCCGGCAATTATGTGGCGTGCGATCTCTTAATGGGAGATAACCGCTTCGCCGAAGAATATACCGAAGAAGAAAAGAACAAGTTTGAAAAGTATCTGGAAGGACAGATAGCCAAGATTGATTTGCCCGACAAGGATATTCCTTTCTTGCGCAACAAGATTTTGACGATGTATGCCAATCCGTTAATCAACTATCTGGAGGCAGCCAAAAGCTAATCTCTCCGAATGACGACCCAACAAAGGTAACAGTACAGTTAATGATAAACAGATGATTTACCAATGAAGAAATTTATTCTTTTATGCCTTCTTGCCCCTTCATTGCTCACTGCTTGTAGCGATGACGATTATGTCTATCCCAATGTCTTGACCGAAATGACAGACTTGGTGACAGACCATACGGGAACGGCGGCTTATCTGAAAAACGACGAGGGGATAATGTGGAGCATACAGCCCCGCGCCGGTCTGGACGGCTTGACACCCGACAGCGTTTACCGTACTGTTACCATGTACGCCCCTGTCAATGATTCTGAATCATCGTCACTGAAAGCTATCCTGTATAACACACAGTCGGCCATCTCTCCCATTCCCAAAGCAAAAGATACATTCAAGGAAATACATACAGATCCGGTTGCCATCCAAAGCATCTGGAGAAGTGGCAGTTACCTGAACCTGATAGCACTGGCAATGGTGAAAGACCGCACACACGAGTATCATTTCATCGACAACGGAATTACCCACAACGAGGACGGCACAAAGACACTGCATCTCACTCTCTACCACGACCGCCACAACGATGTGGAAGGTTTCAGCCGCAAAGTCTACCTTTCTGTTCCTCTTTGGGCTTACGCCGACGTATTGCAAGAGGGAGACGAGATTGTCTTTACACTGAATACCTACAAAGAAGGGATGACCAGCCGTTCATTTACTTATTAATAAAAAAGCGATATGATTAAAACCATTTATTTTGTGTTCTTTATCTGCGCCTTTGCACTCGGATTATGGGCATGCACAGGAAAAGAACAAGAGAAGTTCAAAAGCTTATCAACACCCCAATTCGAAGAGTTGATAAAAGACAATAAAATCCAGTTGGTGGATGTGCGCACCGTCGCCGAATACTCGGAAGGGCATATCCCCGGCAGCCTGAACATCAATGTAATGGACGAGAACTTTGCCGCCGCCGTTGATGAACTGTTGCAGAAAGACCAACCGGTAGCTGTATACTGTAAAAGCGGAAGAAGAAGCCGCAATGCAGCAAAACTCTTGGTAAAGAAGGGATTTAAAGTCTACAATCTGGATAAAGGTATCCTAAACTGGATAGACGAAGGCATGGACATCGAGAAGTGATAACCGACTTCAATAATGAGGGAATCATGGGGTGGTGTCAAAACGTGGATAATGCTGTCGTTTCGTTCGTAGGGGCGAGGTTCGCTCGCCCGAAAACAGTTTACTTTGTGTATTTGGGCAGGCAAACCCTGCCCCTACAGTTGACAAAGTGACAGGTCACTTTAGTTTTGACACCCCCAACCATATTCCACTTGACTTGACAACTATGACTCCAACCCTTGCAACAAACGTTTCAGCACCACTGTTGCAGAAATCTCACGATTGGCAGCTTCGGGAATCACCAACGAAGTAGGCGCTTCAATCACATCATCCGTCACAATCATATTTCTACGGACAGGCAGACAGTGCATAAAGAAAGCATTGTCGGTAACTGCCATATGAGCTGTGTCTACCGTCCAACCCATATCTTTACTCAGCACCTTACCATAATCCTCCGGACGAGTCACACCCGGACAAGCCCAGTTCTTGGCATAAATAAAATCAGCTCCCTCAAACGCCTTCATCTGATTATACTCCACTTTGGCATTGCGGACAAACTTAGAATCAAGTTCATAACCTTCGGGATGAGTAATAACAAAATCCACATCAGCCTCATTCATCCAGTCAGCAAAAGAATTGGGAACAGCCTGCGGAAGCGCACGCGGATGCGGTGCCCAAGTCAACACCACCTTAGGACGTTCTTTCTTCTTATATTCCTCAATAGTAATCAGGTCGGCAAAAGCCTGCAACGGATGGCCCGTAGCAGCTTCCATCGAAAACACCGGTTTACCCGAATACTTAATAAACTGATTCAGAATCTTTTCCGTATAATCATCTTCACGGTTCTCAAAATGAGCAAAAGAGCGCACACCGATGATATCGCAATAAGAAGCCATCACCGGAATGGCTTCCAGCAAGTGTTCACTCTTATCACCATCCATAATCACACCGCGTTCTGTCTCCAACTTCCATGCACCTTGGTTCACATCGAGCACAATAACGTCCATGCCCAGGTTGCGTGCAGCCTTCTGAGTACTCAAGCGGGTGCGCAGGCTGTTGTTGAAGAATATCAACAGGCAAGTCTTATGCTTTCCCAGGTTTTCATACTTGTAGCGGTCTTTCTTGATTTCAAACGCCTCAGCCAAAGCTGTCTTCAAATCACCCAAATCGTGTACATTTGTAAAGTATCTCATAATTCGTTCTATATATATAATGTGTAATTTCTATTTCACCGGTCAGTCTCTTACCTGTCCTTCTCCACGGATTATCCATTTATACGTATTAAGCTCCTCCAATCCCATCGGCCCGCGGGCATGAAGTTTCTGCGTACTGATACCTATCTCCGCGCCAAGCCCGAACTCGCCGCCGTCTGTAAAAGAAGTCGGAACATTGACATAAACACACGCCGCATCCACCGCTTTCATAAAATAGTCGGCAGAACGGCTGTCCTCCGTCACAATACATTCACTATGGCCGGAACCGTATCGGGTAATATGGGCCACCGCTTCTTCAGGGCCGGAAAGCACCTTGACAGCCATTTTATAGTCCAGGAATTCGGTACCATAACTCTCACTTGTGGAAGGGCGGAGCAGTTCCGCAGGATAACTTTCCCGCAAAGCCGCAAAAGCTTCCCCATCGGCATATATAGTCACATTGGAATATTGCAGACCACTGCACAACGCCGGAAGGTCAGTCACACGCTCCCTATGCACCAACACGCAGTCCAAGGCATTGCATACACTGACCCGGCGAGTTTTTGCATTCTTGATAATAGTGGCCCCCTTCGTCACATCACCGCTCCTGTCAAAATAAGCGTGACACACGCCGGCTCCCGTCTCTATCACCGGAACAGTGGCATTCTGACGGACAAAATCAATCAGTCCTTTCCCGCCGCGGGGAATCAGCAAATCTACATAACCTCTCGCATTCAACAGTTCGGCAGCAGATTCATGATCAGGCGGAAGCAGAGCAACAAGTTCAGGACTCAATCCCTGCTGTATCAAGACCGAATGAATGACCGATACGATAGCCCGGTTGGAACAATCGGCATCACCTCCCCCTTTCAGCAGGCAAGCGTTTCCCGACTTAAAGCAAAGTGAAAAGACATCCAGCGTAACATTGGGACGCGCTTCGTACACAATACCGATAACGCCGAAAGGCACACTAACCTTCGTCAACGTCATGCCGTTGGGACGAACCGTTTCGCTCAATACCCTCCCTGCGGGAGACGGAAGCCGCGTCACACTGCGAATGCCTTCGGCAATGCCGTGAATACGTTCGGCCGTCAGCTTCAGCCTGTCATACTTCGGATTAGACTCATCCATCCTTGCCAAGTCTTTGGCATTCTCCGACAAAATCTGTCCGGCTTGCGCTTCCGTGGCATCCGCCACGGAACACAAGACCTCATTTATCTTTGCCTCCTCGCAAAAAGCCAGACTCTTGCCGGCTTCCCGCACCTTCTGAAAAGTATCTGTCAGTCTTCCCATTACTGTCAAGTTTGATTAATCCAAATACAGATAATCATAATGTACCACCGGCTTTTGGCCATGTCTGCCCATCAGCTGACGCGCTTCTTCCGAATCGTAACCGGCACGCCCCACTCCTATTTGCTTTCCCTTGTGGTCTATGATTTTCACAATATCATCTTTCTCGAAATCCCCTTCTATGGCAACGATGCCGACCGGCAGCAAACTCACTGCCTTCTTTCCTTTCAACACTTTCACCGCCGGTTCGTTCAAATGTAATTCCCCTTTTGCAAAGCCTTCGCTGTGAGCAATCCATTTCTTTACGCTCGACACCCCATCCGTAGCCGGAATAAAACGAGTACACACCGTTTCTTCGGGATGCAGCAACACATCGACCAATATATTCTCCCTCTTCCCGTTTGCAATAATGACGGTAATGCCTTCATCCGCCACTTTGCGGGCAATGGTCGTCTTTGTCAGCATCCCTCCCCTCCCGAAGCCGGACTTCTCTGTCCTGATATAGTCTGAAAGGTCTTTTCCCTGCTCCACCTCTCTGATTACCCGAACGCCGGGAGCAGAAGGCGAACCGTTATAGATACCGTCGATATTGCTCAGGATGACCAGTGCCTGCATATCCATCATCGAGGCAACCATGCCCGAAAGCTCGTCATTGTCGGTAAACATCAGTTCCGTCACCGATATGGTATCGTTTTCATTTACAATCGGAATCACTCCGTTCTCCAGCATCACCATCATGCAGTTGCGCTGATTGAGATAATGGCGACGCGTGGCAAAACTTTCTTTTGTAGTGAGCACCTGCCCTACGGCAATGCCATGCTCGCGAAACAATTCATAATAGCGGTTTATCAGTTTGGCTTGCCCCACAGCGGAGAAAAGTTGTCGCTGGTCAACACTGTCCAACTTTTTAGAGGGCTTGATTTCACTTCTTCCCGAAGCAACGGCTCCCGATGAAATCAAAATCACCTCCACTCCCGCCTTGTGCAGTTCCGCTATCTGGTCTACGAGTGCCGACATCCGTGTCACATCCAGCGTGCCATCTTTGCGCGCCAGCACATTGCTTCCAATCTTTACTGCTATCCTTGTAAACTGATATGCCATTTCTTTCATTAATTTAGAAACACAAATATAGGTATTTAAATCAATCTGTAAGGTGAAATAAGCTAAAAATTAACCCATAGTTCATTTGTACGCCTTTATTTCCATTCCCGTCATTTGCAGCCACAGTCTCTTTCTTCAGCCTGACTAAGCATTTTCGTCCTTTAGGTTAAGCCCTTTCATACGGTAGACTACTACGGTCTATTGCCGCAGACCGTACAGTCCACTACAACGGACCGTACAGTCCACTGCCTGAGTTCGTACAGTCCACTGCCGCAGTCTGTAGTAATCTGCCGCTTACAGAGGCTTGGATGTCCATAAGAAAAAGCTTAAGCATACGAATAAAGACTCTAATCTATAAAATTATTGCTCAAGACACGCTCTAAGATGCAATCTTTTACGGATTTATGATTAACTTTGCCTATTATACAATCATTCCAATTACCAACTATTATCACTTAATATGAGAAGAACCGGAATAAAAACTGTATGGTTACTGATGCTCTGCCTGCTGACCGTTTCGGCAGCCTCTGCACAAAACCTTCAAAGGAAAGTAAAGAATGCCAAAGGGATTGAAGTCATTTACCAATCCAGCTACAAAGGTAAAATCCGCCCCGGAGAGCTAATGATGACCGTATCGGGCAACCAGGTTGCACTGGAAAGTGTATGGTCCGAAAAGGAAAAAGAAACGACGGCCGGAAACGCCCTTGAGGACAAACAACCCGTCATTAAAAGCTATATCGATTACGATAGCCGCGAAGCCTATAAGTGGGCAGAGTTGCCTGACGGAAAAATTATCTCCGCAGCAACCCCTTTTGAGTTCGGCAAAGGATTTACTCCTGCCGGCGAAGGCAAGCATCTGGGACTGAACTGCAAGATAGTGCGTACTTCCATCAATTCAAACACCATAGAAGTATGGTACACCAATGATATTCCTTTCCGCGGAACACCGCAAGCCAATGTCGGTGTGCCCGACGGACTGGTGCTGAAGGTGGTGCGCAACGGCGACATGATACAAGAAGCTTCCACCGTCACCCCTCTCAAGAAGACACAAGAACTATTGCCGGCTTCGTGGGGAGAAAAGATGGATGCGGCCGATTATCAATATACCATCAACCAAAGTGGTGTCATCACCGTTCCTGTATTCGACCAGGAAACCATTTGTTTCAACAATGCCAAATTGCCGGATACGCTGGAAGACGGAATGACTTACAGCGCAGGAGGCGGAACCATTATCCTGAAAAAAGTGAAACTGCCGGAGTCAGCAAAGAACCGCAGCATCTTTGTAGAAGTTGCCCAATACTCGGACGGCGACGCATACGACCGTACCGGCTCTGTCTTTGTAATCCCGACCGACAAGAAACAATCTTTTCTGGATGCCATACGGAACCTGAAAGACGTACCGGCTTTCCAAGCCAAAGACGGCAACTATCCGGCCCTCATTTCGACAGAAGATTATGAGGCTCCTGTAGAACTGATGCGTTTCTTTACCGGTTTCGGTGTACGTAAGTTCAACCACAACAAAGTGAAAGGGCAACATTGGGTAGACTCGGTCATCTACAAATCAGAGGTGACTCCTCTCGCCTCACAACTGCAAGGCGAAGTATGGATAGGAGCCTACATCGGCAACTGGGATGCCAAAGGCCATCGCCTCTCCCTGAAACTGAAGTATTATCCCGACGACGAACGCCGCGTAAACAAAGCCATGCCTTTGTTCAACACCGTGAATTATCTGGAACAGGCCGGACAAGCCTACCCCATCTTCTTCCTGAATGACTCTCTGCGTGTGAGCTTCACCCTAGAAGAACCGGTCAAAAACGCACGCCTGTTCTATCTCACCACCGGACATGGCGGTTGGGGAAACGGAGATGAATTCAATCAAAAGCCCAATACCGTTTATCTGGATGGCAAGAAAGTGATTTCGTTCATCCCCTGGCGCGATGACTGCGGAACGTATCGTAACTCCAATCCTTGTTCGGGCAACTTCTCAAACGGTCTGAGTTCTTCGGATTTGAGCCGCTCCAATTGGTGTCCCGGTACGGTAACTACGCCCGAATATATCTACTTGGGCGATTTGGAAGCAGGAGAACACACCCTCTCCGTCCGGATACCGCAAGGAGCTCCCGAAGGAGGAAGCAACAGTTACTGGTGCATCTCAGGCACACTACTTTATTAATCCGTTCATTATTAAATTAAATACCAATGAAGAAAAGTTTCTATTTTCTATGTACATTAGCCCTGACCGGGACATTGTTCAGCTGCAACCCCACTGAGAACGAACCGGCGGAAACAGACTACACAAAGTACGTGAACACCTTTATCGGGGCTGCCGACAACGGGCATACTTTTCCCGGTGCCTGCCGTCCTTTCGGCATGATTCAAACCAGTCCGGTCACCGGTGCGGTGGGCTGGAGGTATTGTTCCGAATATGTCAATAATGACTCCATCATCTGGGGATTCACTCAAACACATCTCAACGGAACCGGATGTATGGATTTGGGCGATGTGCTCGTCATGCCTGTCACCGGAACACGCACCCGCGCCTGGGATGCCTACCGCAGCCGTTTTTCCAAAGAACAGGAAGCCGCCACACCGGGATATTATACGGTAGAGCTGGCCGAACCGAATGTAAAGGCAGAACTGACTGCCACCCCTCATGTAGCCTTGCACCGCTACACCTATCATAATGCCGACTCCGCTTCCGTCCTCATCGACCTGCAACATGGGCCGGTGTGGAATGAAAACCAATATCACTCTCAGGTAAAAGAGTGTGAAGTGAACTGGGAAGATGCCCAAACCCTGACCGGGCATGTACGCAACAGCGTTTGGGTCAATCAGGATTATTTCTTCGTGATGAAATTCAACCGCCCCGTCACCGATACCATCTACCTGCCTATGAGCGAGACAGAAAAAGGGAAACGCATCGTTGCCTCTTTTGATATGCAGCCCGATGAAGAACTGCTGATGAAAGTCGCTCTTTCCACTACCGGCATAGAGGGTGCCAAGAAGAATATGGAAGCCGAAGTGCCCGCATGGGACTTTGAAGGAGTGAAAAAGACGGCACATGACGATTGGAACAGCTATCTGAGCCGTATTGACGTGACCGGAACAGAAGATGAAAAGACCAACTTCTACACTTGTTTTTATCATGCACTGATTCAGCCTAACCAAATTTCGGATGTAGACGGCCTTTACCGCAACGCTGCCGATTCCATTGTAAAAGCAGGGACAGGAACATTCTATTCCACTTTCTCATTATGGGATACTTATCGTGCCGCGCACCCGTTCTATACACTGATGGTTCCCGAAAAAGTGGACGACTTTGTCAACTCACTGATAGAACAGAGCGAGGTGCAAGGCTTCCTGCCCATCTGGGGATTGTGGGGCAAGGAAACTTATACCATGGTAGGCAACCACGGCGTATCTGTCGTTGCCGAAGCCTACCGCAAAGGATTCCGCGGATTTGATGCCGAACGCGCTTTCAACGCTATCAAGCAAACCCAGACCGTATCGCACAAACAAAAATCCGATTGGGAAACGTACATGAAATACGGTTACTTCCCCACTGATTTGATTAAGACCGAATCTGTCTCTTCTTCCCTCGAATCGGTATACGACGATTATGCAGCCGCAGACATGGCTAAACGTATGGGTAAGACAGAAGATGCAGCTTACTTCTCCAAACGTGCGGATTTCTACAAGAACCTGTTCGATACGGAAACCCAGTTTATGCGTCCGCGTAATTCGGACGGAACTTGGAAGAGTCCGTTCAACCCCAGTCAGGTGGCGCACGCCGAAAGCACCGGTGGCGACTACACCGAAGGAAATGCGTGGCAATACACTTGGCATGTGCAACATGATGTTCCGGGGCTAATCAGTCTCTTTGGCGGTGAAGAATCTTTCTTGAACAAGCTTGATTCGCTGTTCACACTCAAATTGGAAACGACGCAGGCAGATGTCACCGGCCTCATCGGACAATACGCTCACGGCAATGAGCCTAGCCATCACATTACTTATCTATATGCTTTGGCAGGACGTCCCGAACGTACGCAGGAATTGATTCGCGAGATTTTTGATACCCAGTATCGTCCCGAACCCGACGGCCTTTGCGGTAATGACGATTGCGGACAAATGTCTGCATGGTACATGTTCTCTGCCATGGGATTCTATCCGGTCGATCCGGTAAGCGGAAACTATGTGTTCGGTGCTCCGCAAATGCCGAAGATTGTGCTTCATCTGGCAGACGGAAAGACATTCACCGTTATTGCAGAGGGTATTTCCAAAGAAAATAAATACATCGACAGCATTACACTGAACGGCGAACCCTATACCAAAAACTATATCTCACACGAAGATATATTGAAGGGAGGAACATTGGTGTATAAGATGAAATAATTGTATTCTGAAATATAAAAAGGCGTACCGAAAATGGCACGCCTTTTTATATTATAATAAATTCCGAGTTATTTTACCTCACCGGCACCCTGACCAGCCACTTTTGGCCAACCCGGATTCTGATAAATTACAGAACTGCTCAAATCTGTTTGATCTCCACCTGCTGTTTGACGGAATGCGCTTTGTGGCAATGGTGACAAATAATGTGCAGGAGTGAACTTATAGCCATTGAATACAGAGTTATTAATGCGGCTAATTTGATAAGGGCGGATATAAACACCACTTACAGCTTCACTTGAGATATTACCCGTACCACCATCTACGTCAACAATAACAAGATCCTTACCTGCATCATCTGTCCACGTACCTTCATATACAGAGCCCCAATAACGCATGCCTTCCACTTGATAACCATTGACTTGATCACAAGCTCTCCAACGTTTCAGGTCTGTCCAACGCATACCTTCACCAATAAATTCATTACGACGCTCACGACGGATATTGTATAATGTAGGATCCACTAACTGACCGTGAGAATATGCTCCAAAGTCGCCTTCCGCTTCCTTAGTCATATCAGTAGCAGCAATCGTTTTAGTATAATCAGGATCTACTTTCGCACGCGTACGCAGTGCTCTCCAATAATTATCAGCAGTACCGTCAATGCTTCCATTCTTTTCATAACAAGCTTCCATATAGTTTAACAAAGCCTCTGTACCGCGGAATATAATGCTACCGGTTGTTCCTTTATGATGCAAAGTCTGCATATAATCATTATAATGTTTACCTTTCTTTATAGCATAGCCAGTAACCATACGAGTTTCATTATTCCCTTTTACTACCCATTCCAAATCTACATAGTTGATAGTACCTGCAGAAGTGTAATTTTCGATATCACCATCTTTCTTTGTAAAAATCTGAATACGAGAATCACGATCTTTCAATGTAGCTGTAATACCTTCCTTTTCCCATTCAGGATCATAACCGGAACCAGCAGCATAAATAGGCAAACCATTACGCATCAAGTATGAATTAACCAAACCGCGTGTCCAACCTGAACCACCACCGTTGTTCTGTAACTGCATCTGAATATTATGAGTTACATTTTGTGATTCAAGATATTTGCGCCACATTAATACTTCACTATAATTCTCCATATCCTCATCACAGAACATTGTATAATAAGGATTCAGGCTAGCAAAGCTAGCGTTCATTCCTTCTGCAGCATCTGTATTATTCACTAGATTTCCAGCCAATTGGTCACCTACAACCTTAGCAGACTTCATCGCTTCATCCAGGAAATAATTGATTTCAGTATCAATGTTAAAACCATTCAAAGTAGAAGCATCGCCCGGCCAACCTTGTCCACCCGGAACAAATGCAGTACCTTTATGGTGTTTCAACCATGTTCCTTCATAAAGTGCCACGCGCGAGCGAAGTAAATAAGCCACGTTCTTACTGATACGATTTTTACCACCCGGAGCTTCATTCAACAAAAATTCCACTGCTTTATCCAAATCAGATAAAATAAAACGAGCCACTTCATGACGAGGACGACGTTTAGATGCCTCTATCAATGATTCCTGCTCATCAGTCAATACAGTCTCAATAATAGGGCAATCACCAATATTCTGCAATTTATCAAAATAAGCATATGCGCGAAGAACATACATTTCTCCTATATAGTGACGAATATTCGCTTCTGAACCGGAAATCTGTCCGGCTTCATATTTGGGCAACACCTCTTGAAAGAAATAATTGCAATCACGAATCTGGAAGAAGTTCCATGCGGCTCCTCTTTCATCATCACTGGTAGTCGAACCTACCTTCCATTCACCCGGCACCCAACGAGTGGAATAACCGGTTGCAGCCTGATTGTCTGTTGCATTATCATTTCCGAACACACTAATACCATAACTTCCCGGAGCTATGCAAGTAAAGAAGTTATATAAATTAATAGAATATGCTGCCAAATCCGCTTCAGCTGTAAAATAAGCAGCAGGAGTGACTGAGCTTTCGGGCTCTTTGTCCAAGAAATCGTTACAAGATGTAAAACCAGCAAGCGATACACCCAATAAGAATATATTTAAATATTTCAGTTTCATAGTCGTTTTTTTTAGAATGTTACACTTAAGCCAAGAGAGACTGTTTTTGACAATGGATAAGTTTTACCAAGATTCTCACCATATCCAGCACCAATCAATTCTGGGTCTGCTATACCGGTAAAACTGGTTATAGTCAACAAATTTTCAGCAGAAGCAAAAACACGCAAGTTTTCCACAAAGAATTTTTCAGTCAGATTCTTTGGTAAGGTATAACCCAAAGTCACGTTTTTCAAACGGCAATAAGCTGCATTTTGCAAGTAACGTGTTTGAGTATTGGTATTTCTAGAAGCTCCCCAGTCGGGACGTGGATAGTAAGCATTCGTGTGTTCAGGTGTCCAATAATCTTCATGTTCCTTGAAACCTAAAGCCTGCCATTTACCTGTACCAGTAGCCCCCCAGAATGTAGCACTTCCTGCCATATAATCACGCTTTAATGTTCCTTGGAAGAATACTTTCAGGTCAAAACCTTTCCATGCTGCATCTAAGTTCAAACCAAAGTTATAACGCGGAGTAGAGTTACCAATTACCTTAAGGTCTCCGTGATTGTCCAAAGTATATTCACCTCTATCAACTTTTCCGTCATTATTTAAATCAGCATACATAATATCACCTGCAGTCCAGTTGCTACCCAGGAAACTTTGGTCAGCATCAGCTAAATGAGCATCCATTTCCGCTTGTGAATTAGCGATTCCAACTGTAGTATATCCCCAAATATCCCCAAATACAGCTCCATCATAAACCGCAGAACCATTAGAGGTTATACCCAAGCTTTTTGATGGGTTAGGATATTTATCAATTATGACTTTATTGTCACTTAACGTCAAAGAAATACCATAATTAAAGTCGTTGATTCTATCACGCCAACTAACCTGCAAATCCCAACCTTTTGATGTCATATCCAAGTTGTTTACTTTCGGCTCTTTTGCTCCCAATACATCAGGAAGTTCCTGTGCCGGTCCTACCATATCATAAGTTTTACGTTGGAAATAACCGAATGAACCTGTCAAACGATTGTTAAATGCACCCCAATCCAAACCGATTTCCCAAGTACGACTTTTTTCCCAAGTAAGCAATGCGGAAACCAAAGAAGGTTGTCCTGCTGTATTCGGCTTTGTACCATTTACCAACCAATTTCCATTATTAGGCTTATAATTAATTGTAGGATAGAATGGGTACCAGTTATCTGTATTTTGGTTACCTAACTCACCCCATGAAGCACGAAGTTTCAAAGTATTAACCACATTGGTATAATCTTCCCAAAAGGCTTCCTGAGCAATATTCCAACCAGCCGAGAATGAAGGGAATACATTCCAACGATTGTCGCGAAGGAAGCGAGAAGAACCATCATAACGGATATTAGCTTCCAACAGGTAACGTCCTTTATAATCGTAATTCAAACGACCAAAGAAACCGGCAGTTGTCCAAGTATTATAATTACCACCTACAGTTGGAGTAGCACTTGTAGTATCTAACGTAGGTAAACCTGACAAGATACCATATTGTTGGGCAGTCATTGTACGCTTGCGGAACCATTCACTTTGAAAACCGGCCATTATCTTGAAATTATGCTCATTGAATGAACGGCTATATTCTGTAAAGATGTTCGGATTGAAGTAATTGCTCTTCAAATTGTATTCCTTCACAGCCGAGTTTGCGTTAAAATCGACAAACGGTTCATTATTTACATTGTAGCCATAAGTTGTTTGCCAATCCGTATGGTTATTATCATTATTGATACGATAGTTCAACTCTGCATTGATTACCCAACCTTCCAACGGAGTAATACGAAAAGCCAATTGCTGTGCCAATACATCACCCTGAGTTTTATATAGACCACCATTACTCAAACGTTCGATATATGACTCAGCTACATAATGTCCATTCGGGTCTGTTGTAGGAATAATCGGCCAATAACGACACATATTGTGATAGAATTCATCTGTTCCATTTACCATAACAGTCGGTGCCTGATAATCTGTACGGGTGAAGCGTGCACTATAAGTCATCTTTAACCATTTGGTCAGATTTGCATTAATTTTTGCAGTGATACCATAACGCTGCTTGTTATCATCACCATGACGCAAAATACCGTCCTGATCCAAAAAGTTCGCAGAGAAATAATACTGCATTTTATCTGAACCACCATTAATACTTAATGTATGTTCCTGAGAGAAACTATTGCCGAAATGTTCTTTCAACCAATCTGTATTGGCAATAGGCAAAAGGTCGTTTGCATCCCAAACTTCCCAACGATTATTACTGTTGGCAAACATTGTTTGCATGCTTGGATCACTTTGAGCAGCCTTAATCTGAGCTAATTTCGTTTCAGAAAACCAAGTACCGCCTCCCGAATTAATACTTGCAGCATTCATATAATTAGCCCAAGTATAAGAATCCATCATTTCGGGCATATTCAACGGTGAGTTAAAGCGGAAGCTGTTATTATAATTAATAACTGTTTTACCTTCCTTACCGCCTTTAGTGGTAACCAAGATAACACCACCTGCTGCACGCGAACCATAAATAGAAGAAGCAGAAGCATCTTTCAAGATAGAGATATTCTCAATATCTTGTGGATTCAATGAATTCAAATCGCCTTCCATACCGTCAATCAAAACCAACGGAGTTACAGAAGAACCAGCACCGATAGTACCGATACCACGAATATTCATTGTCTTGTTTGAATTCAGTGTACCACCACTACTAGCTGTAGAAAAGTTCATACCGGCTACAGTACCTTGTAAAGCATCTACTACCGAATTCACCGGACGAGAAGCAATTTCTTTAGCACCTACAGTAGAAACAGCACCTGTAAGGTTTACCTTTTTCTGTGTACCGAAACCTACCACTACTACTTCTTCCAAAGTTTGGGTATCATCTTCCAAAATAATGTTCAAAGGAGTACCGTTCCATTTCACTTCCTGAGTAACATAACCCACGAAAGAAATCTGGAGAATGTCTCCTTTATTAACATTAGGTATTGAGAAGTCACCGTCGATTCCGGTGATTGTTCCGTTAGTAGTACCTTTTACTACTACTGAAGCTCCAATGACGGTCTCGCCGGTTCCGTCTTTTACAATACCGGTACAAGCTCCGTTCTGCTGTGTGATTTTCACATCGGTTACGCTGGGATTGCTAACCGCATACGCTGCTCCGGTAGAGGCTCCCATCAGGAACAGCATCATACTGACTGATTTTAGTCGTTTTAACATAGCTGTGATTTTTAAGTGTTTATTGAAACTTATTAATAACCAACTGTACCAAGTTCTTTCAGAACTATGTTTTTCAATATAATTTAGATTAACGATGCAAATATATAATAATTTTAAAGAATGTAGCTTTCGAATAAAAAATATTTTGGTCTTCGGGTCGTTTTTTAACAAAGGTGAATTCCAAAGCTTGTGCTACAGAAATGAAATTAATGTTTATTTATGAATTAAAAGCTCTCTAAATCTTAAAAATACGATTCTATGAGAAAAACTTATAATTCTATAAGTAGAAACGTAGTAGAGCATTCTTGATATCAACAATGATTTTCTAATATAAGATGCTGTCAATAAATTTTATTGGCCTGTTGTACAGTGGGGTTAAACGTATTGTTAAGGTAGAAAAGAAGTAGAATTATATACATAAATCCATAGCCCAAATTCTCTAGAATGACTATTTGCACATTTTTATGCGTTTTCTTATCGTGCTTATATACAATGGCTTACAGTTTAACATAGTTCTGAAAGAACTTTATGATGAAAGCATTTAATTGAGTTTCAATAAACACTTAAAAATCACAGCTATGTTAAAACGACTAAAATCAGTCAGTATGATGCTGTTCCTGATGGGAGCCTCTACCGGAGCAGCGTATGCGGTTAGCAATCCCAGCGTAACCGATGTGAAAATCACACAGCAGAACGGAGCTTGTACCGGTATCGTAAAAGACGGAACCGGCGAGACCGTCATTGGAGCCTCAGTAGTAGTAAAAGGTACTACTAATGGAACAATCACCGGAATCGACGGTGACTTCTCTTTATCTAATGTCAATAAGGGAGACATTCTTCAAATCTCTTTCGTGGGTTACATTACTCAGGAAGTAAAATGGAACGGTACTCCTTTGAACATCATCTTGAAAGATGATACTCAGACTTTGGAGGAAGTAGTGGTGGTAGGCTATGGTACACAGAAAAAGGTAAACCTGACTGGTGCAGTAGCAATGGCGGAAAGCGATGTTTTGGAAGACCGTCCTATCGCTAACTTGGCTCAAGGTTTGCAAGGTGCCATTCCTAACTTGAACATTTCGTTTGCCAATGGTAATCCTAACTCAAGCACAAGTATCAATGTCCGTGGTCTTACATCATTGAATGGCGGTTCTGCATTAATCTTGGTAGATGGTGTGGAAACCAACGATATTTCTTTGCTTAACCCGCAGGATATTGAAAGTATCTCAGTGTTGAAAGATGCTTCTTCTGCAGCCGTATATGGTGCACGTGCAGCATTCGGCGTTGTATTGATTACAACTAAAAAAGGTAAGAAAGGAGAAAAAGTAACTTTCAACTATAACAATAATTTCTCATGGTCAGCTCCTTCACGCATGGCTAAAGGATTACCGGCAGACCAATGGTTACGCGCCATGAATGTGGAATCCAACAATACCAGCGGTACTCAATATTGGAGTGATGAATTGATTGAAGCTGTAGAAGCACGCATGAAAGACCCCAGTCTTCCTACTGCTTGGGAAAACACACAAGGAAACAAATTCACCGCCAACGGAGAATGGGCTTATGCCGGTAATACTGACTGGCTGGATGTACTGTTTAATGATGCAGCCTTCATGCAACAGCACAATGCCAGCGTTCGTGGTGGTTCTGAAAAGACCTCTTACTACGGTTCGGTAGGTTACAAAGGACAAGATGGTTTGCTGGCTTATGGAACAGACCATTTCAAACGTATTAATATGTCATTCAATTTCAACACTCAATTAACTAATTGGTTGGAAATCGGATTGAACGTAAAATACAATCGTAGCGAAGCTAACGAACCTAACTCTAATTTCTATACTTCAGAAGACCCTTATTATGAAGTATATCGCGCCATGCCGTTTGTTCCCGTTTATTTACCGGATGGAGACTTTGCAGGTGTAGCAGGTTCTAACTTCAACTTCAACATTGCGGGTATGTTGGCACAGGCCGGACGTACAAAGAATGTTTATGATGATATCTGGTATACAGGTTCTTTCAAATTAACTCCGTTCAAAGGACTCACTGTAAGAGGTGACTATACCGGAAACCGTTACTTCAGAACCACTCGTTCACACGAAAAGACTATCTATCAGAAGCAACCCGATGGCACTTCAATGTCAAAAGGTGACCCGAACGGTGTTTCACTGAGGAAGTATGACGATACTTATGAAGCATTGAACTTATGGGCAGAATATAAGAAATCTTTCGGCGACCACTCTCTTACCGCAATGGTAGGTTATAACCAGGAATCTAAAGAAACCAGTAATATGTATGGCAAGACAACAGGCTTGTTTGTAAATGATATCCCTGTTATCGACTTAGCCGGAACCAAGCAAAATCTGGAAGAAGAAGCAACTATCTGGGCTGTACAAGGTGCTTTCTTCCGTTTGAACTATGATTATAAAGGTAAATACTTATTGGAAGTGAACGGTCGTTATGACGGTTCTTCAAAATACGGTGAAAATGACCGTTGGGGATTCTTCCCATCAGCTTCTATCGGTTGGAGATTATCTGAAGAAAAATTCTTTGACTCTGCACGCAATATATTCGAAAACGTTAAACTCCGTGCATCTGTCGGTTCATTAGGTAACCAGGTTACTACAGGTAACTTCGACTACTTAAGCTCTATGGGCTTTGCTCAGCTTAACTACTTATTGAACGGTAAATTGGCAACCGGTATCACTCCTGCTTCATTGGCTTATAACAATGTAAGTTGGGAAAAGGTAACTACCGCCAACTTCGGTCTTGATCTGGGTCTGTTGAACAACCGCTTGACTGCTTCATTCGACTACTTTATCCGTTATACCAATGATATGGTCGTATCAAAGACTTATCCTGCAACAATGGGGTCTACCGGCGGTAAGGAAAATCTAGCCAACATGAGAACAAACGGTTGGGAACTTTCTTTGAGCTGGAAAGACCAAATCGCCAACGTAGGCGGCAGCCCATTGGATTACAACATCGGTATCGGCCTTTCGGACAGCTATTCAAAAATTACCAAATATGACAACCCGACCGGTTATCTGGGAGACTACTACGAAGGAATGGAACTGGGTGAAATATGGGGTTATGTCACTGACGGCTTCATTCAGGACAAAGCAGAAGCAGAACAACAGGCTGTTCGCCAAAAAGTAATTGCAACCACTTGGTTGCCAGGTGATATCCGTTACGCTGACTTAGACGGAAACGGTGCAGTTGACTACGGAAAGAATACATTAAGCGACCACGGTGACAAGAAGATTATCGGTAACAATACTCCGCGCTATCGTTTCAACATCAATCTGGGTGCATCATGGAAAGGCTTTGATATCCGCGCTTTGTTTGAAGGTACAATGAAACGCGACTTGTGGCTCGGTACAGGCAGTACCGGTATTTTCTGGGGATACTACGGACAATGGTGGAGTACATTGAATGAAACTCATCTAGACTATTGGACACCCGAAAATCCGAATGCCTACTATCCAACTCCGACCAACACAACTCGCAGCCGTCAAACTCAGACTAAATATTTGCAAGATGCTTCTTACATCCGTCTGAAAGATGTAACTATCGGTTATAACCTGCCACAAGCTTGGATTTCCAAATTCGGCATCGCTCAGTTGAGAGTTTTTGCAAGCGGACAAAACTTATGGGAAGCTACAGGTTTGTATAAATACCTAGACCCGGATGCAACAGGTAACAGAAAGAAAGATGGTGAAATGGAAGATCGTATGACCAAATACCCATTCTGCCGTACTTATTCATTTGGTATCAACGTAACATTCTAAATTCAGGAACGATTATGAAAAAAAATATATTATATATAGGTTTAGTAGCTTTAGCATTGCAAAGCTGCGATTATTTGGATCGCGAACCGCTGGATTCCATCTCTAAAGACAAATTCTTTTCAACAGCCGGTGCTGATGGATTACAGCAATATTGTAACAATCTCTATCCTAAATTGATTAAAGGGCATGGAGACCCACAATCTTACAACTTCGGTATGATGGAAGAAGATTTCAAATCGGACAACATTTACCCATGGGAATACAATACTACCAGCTTCGGTCTGCACGTAGCTCCTACCGGTGCTAAAGATACAGAATGGAACTGGGAATATATCCGTGCTTGTAATGACTTCTTAGCCAATTACGAACAGTCACAGGCTTCAGAAGCAGAAAAACATCGTTTTGCAGGAGAAATCTTATTCCTCAAAACCCTTGACTATTTCAACAAAGTGAAAACTTATGGCGATGTGCCTTGGTATGACAAAGTCGTAAATCCGGGAGACGAAGACTTATATAAAGCACGTGATTCCCGCACTGTGGTAGCAGACAATATGCTGAAAGAAATCGATCAAGCTATTGAGTGGTTGCCCATGAAATCGAAAGTGGATGTTACTCGCATTTCAAAAGATGCAGCATTGGCATTGAAAGCACGTTTCTGCTTGTTTGAAGGTACATGGCGTCGTTATCACAAGATGGAAGGAGATACAAAATTCCTGCAGGAAGCATACAATGCGGCCGGAGAATTAATGAAATCGGAATATGGCTACTCATTATTCCAGGGCAGTTCTCCTTCACAGGCTTATCATGAATTATTCATTCAGTCTGATTACGCAAACAATCCTGAAATCATCTTGTCTAAGGCCTATGACCCCAGCTTGGGTAAAGGTAATAACCTGAGCCGTCAGATTGGTGTAGGCGAAACCCCTCTGGGTGTCAGCAAAGACTGTATTGATGACTATCTGTGCGCAGAAACAGGATTGCCTATCACTCTTTGCAATTGCCCCGGACATAGCACACACACCGGATTATTGGCAGAGTTGAACAACCGCGACCCGCGTTTGCTACAGACAGTATGCTCGCCCGAAGCCGGTGAACACACCTATTATCTGAACGGACATCCAGCCAATATTGCCAACATTGTAAATACCGGTGCAGGCGGTTCATCTTCTACCGGTTATAGCATTGCCAAATTCTATAATGCAGCCGAACATTTGGCTGCTCACCATCAGGGAACATTGGATGCTCCGGTATTCCGTTTCGGTGAAATTCTGTTAATTCGTGCAGAAGCTGCTGCAGAACTGGGCACCATTTCTCAGACTGATTTGGATGCAACAGTCAATAAGCTGCGTGAACGCGTAGGATTCAACCACAAATTGACTATGACTCCGGCCGTTGATCCCAAACTGGAAACTGAATATCCGAATGTAAGTGCCAATAACGCAACACTGATTCGTGAAATCCGTCGCGAACGCCGTGTAGAATTATTCGGTGAAGGTTACCGCTTTGACGACTTGCGCCGTTGGGCATGCGGTAAACGCCTAGATGCTTCTGTTGCACCCCGCATGGGTATGATTCCTGATGCAACTCTTTATTCTGCTGAAAATATCGCCACTATGCAGAATGTATTGGGTACAAACAACCAAGGTGAACTTGACATTTACAGTAAACGCGTAGACACACAGGCAAGATTTGAAGATCCGAAGAACTACCTGTTTGCTATTCCGACTAATGAAATCTCTATCAACCCGAATCTGACACAGAACCCGGGATGGTAATTGATACATTATAATCTATTGAGAAATGCCCGGGAAGCGAATAATGCTTTCCGGGCATTCTTTTTTTGTTTTCCACCCAATTATTAAATTTCTATCCTCTTTTCTTGCTCGCCAAATAAGAAAACCTTACCTTTATCAACCCTTAAACGGAAATTAAACGCAAACAAAACAATAAACACTAACTCATAACAGTTATGTATAACCTCAAAAAACTAATAGTATGCATGGCTGGAGCAGCGTTCGCCCTGAACCTCCACGCCCAACAAGTACAAGGCTTTGTCCACAAGCAGTCAGAAGCAACCGATTATGTATGGCCTACCGACCAACAAGTGTTGGCCAAACTGGACAAATGGCAAGACCAGAAGTTCGGAGTCCTGTTCCATTGGGGTCTTTACTCCGTTCCGGGCATTGTAGAATCATGGTCGATATGCTCGGAAGACGTCGACTGGATTTCACGCAAGAAGCCTTTACCCTACAATGAATACAAAGAATGGTACTGGGGCTTGAAAGATTCGCTCAATCCGGTCAACTTCAATCCCGAACAATGGGCGGATGTAATGCAGGATGCAGGTATCAAGTATATGATATTCACCACCAAGCATCACGACGGTTTTTGTACTTTCGATTCCAAATACACAGATTTCTCTATTGCACACGGAGCCTTCAAGGATAATCCGCGCAAGAACGTGGCTTACCATGTATTCGATGCTTTCCGTAAGAAGGGCTTCATGATGGGATGCTATTTCTCTAAACCCGACTGGCATTGCGAATGGTTTTGGAATCCTTATTTCGCTACCCCCAACCGTAATATCAATTACAAGAAAGACCGCCATCCTGACTGGTGGAAGAATTATCAGACCTTTACCCGCAATCAGCTGAACGAACTGATGTCTGACTACGGAAGTTTCGATATCCTTTGGCTGGACGGCGGCTGGGTGAAAGGCGACGACATCGGCCTGGACGATATTCTGGCACAGGCACGCCGGAAGCATCCGGGATTGATTTCGGTAGACCGCAGCATCAGGGGAAAGAACGAAAACTACCAGACGCCCGAACGCGGTATCCCCGAAACACAGCTCGACTATCCGTGGGAAAGTTGCATCACACTGAGCAATGATTGGGGATGGGTGCCAAATGCTCCGTTCAAATCGCCGCAGAAGGTAATCAACATATTGAGTGAAATCACTGCCAAAGGCGGCTGCCTGCTATTGGGTGTAGGGCCTACCCCTGACGGTATCATCGAAGAGGAAGTGACCAAGCGTCTGCATGAGGTGGGAGAATGGCTGCGGGCAAATGGCAAGGCTATCTACAACACCCGAATCACTCCCATTTATCAGGACGGACACACATGGTTCACTGCCGACAAAGACGGACAGACACTCTATGCCATCTATGCATTGCCCGAGGGAGAAACACTGCCGGAAACGATAGAATGGACAGGAAATCTTCCAAAAGGCAAGATGAAAATGCTAAAAGGAAACAGGAGCGTGAAATATACTTGCAAGGACGGCAAAGTGAAGGTGTCACTCCCCAAAGGTATCAAGAATGAACCTATTGCATTGCAATTTAAAGTAAAGACTAAATAAGAACTATAGAGGGGGGGGCAATTTATCAGCAATGAGAAAAGCCATATCATCACTCGAGAATCGAGTTGGATATGGCTCTCTTTTATACTTGTCAGTTATAAGAAGCAACTTTTAGAGTGGACATCTTGGTTTTGGCATACCTCCTAAAGCAAAAAAACTTTTGGTTATTCTTCCATCACAAAACTTTTCAGGATAGCCTCAGCCTCCGCTTTATGCCCGGCCGAATAAATGATGGAAATATAAAATGCACTTCCCGCCGCCTTGGTCATCAGGCAGGCATAGCAACAATGGTCATTCTCACATTTGCCATCCATTGAAACGCCATAGAATTGCTCCAAGTCAAAGGCTTTGACAGCAGTCTGATTCTCCACGCCATCATCATTGGCATAATCCCGAAGCACCCCTTTCAGGTCGTCCTTCGTGATGCCGTCAGAGTCCAAAGCCTGGACAGTGATATAAAACTTACTATCATTCAACAGGAAAGTTTCCTCCGTATCCTCCTCCACGGCAATATCCTTCGGCACCTTGAAAGTCAGTCCGTAGGCAGTCCATGTTATGGGAGACAATGCCTGTGCGCCTGCCGACAGGCAGGCAGTCAGACACAAAAATGCAAAAAACAAAATTCTTTTCATCTTTTACTTCGTTACGAATAAAACTCCGCCCGACGCACAAGTCGGTTATTTATCTTTATCACGTATCTCCACGCGACGAATCTTACCACTGATAGTCTTCGGAAGCTCTTCTACAAACTCTATCACACGCGGATACTTATAAGGGGCAGTCACACGCTTCACATGGTCTTGCAATTCCTTAATCAGTTCGGGGCTTTCCTGTCCTTTGTAGTTCTTGGAAAGAACGATGGTCGCCTTTACCACTTGTCCGCGCACCTCGTCGGGAACACCCGTAATGGCACATTCCACCACTGCAGGATGAGTCATCAGTGCACTTTCCACTTCAAACGGGCCTATACGGTAACCGGAACTCTTGATAACATCATCCGCACGTCCCACAAACCAGAAATATCCGTCTTCGTCACGCCAAGCCACATCACCGGTATAATAAATGCCGTCGTGCCAAGCATCTTCTGTCAGCTCGGCCGCCCGATAATACTCTTTGAACAACCCCAGCGGCTTGCCTTTTGACGTATGGATGACAATTTGTCCCTGTTCACCGTCTTCTGCCGAACGACCGTCAGGAGTCAGCAAGTCAATGTCATACTGCGGGTTGGGCACGCCCATGCTGCCCGGTTTCGGGTCCATCCAAGGGAAGGTGCCCAATGTCAACGTCGTTTCCGTCTGTCCGAAGCCTTCCATCAGCCGGATACCGGTTATCTTCTTAAACGTCTCATATACAGAATAGTTCAACGCTTCTCCGGCAGTGGTGCAATATTCCAAAGAAGACAGGTCATACTTACTGATATCTTCCTTTATCAAGAAACGATAGATGGTGGGAGGAGCACACAGTGAAGTGATATGATAGTCCTGAATCTTTCCGAGGATATCGGCAGGAGTAAACTTCTCATGGTCGTAAACAAAGATATTTGCACCCACAATCATCTGTCCGTAGAGTTTTCCCCACACGGCCTTTCCCCAGCCGGTATCAGCAATCGTCAGATGCAGGCTGTCGCGGTGCAGGTTATGCCAGAAACCGGCAGTTACGATATGTCCCAACGGATAAGTAAAGTCATGCGCCACCATCTTCGGCTCGCCGGTAGTTCCCGATGTAAAATACATCAGTGAAGTATCCTCATTGGTATTCGGATGTTCGGGTCTTACGAACGGAGCCGCGTTTTCTATCCCCTGATGAAAATCTTCGAAACCTTCGGGAATTCCGGGACCGACGCTGACCAGCTTCTTTACAGAAGGAGAATCAGGCATCGCTTCTATGATATGTTTGGTGATTACATCCTCGCCTGCCGCAACAATCATCTTAATATCGGCAGCGTTACAACGATACACAATATCTTTCTTGGTCAACAAGTGAGTGGCAGGAATCACCACCGCGCCCAATTTGTGCAGGGCGATAATGGAATACCAGAACTCATAACGGCGTTTCAGTATCAACATCACCATATCACCGCGACCGATGCCCAGACTTTGGAAATAAGATGCCGTCATATCGGTATATTTTTTCAGGTCGCCATAGGTGTATTGTCGGGATTCACCTTTATCGTTGGTCCACAACAAGGCTTTCTTGTCGGGTTCCTCAGCAGCCCAAGCATCAACAATATCATAACCGAAATTAAAATTTTCGGGAACCTTGATTTTCAGGTTCTTTATAAAATCCTCTTGTGAGGTAAAAGCGGTTTGTTCTAAGAATCTTTCTACCATACTCTTACAATTTACATAATTACTGCCAGGAACTTCACAGTCTTGCCATCCAGTGCCATCATGCCGTGAGGCTGAGCAGAATCAAAGTAAAGGCTGTCACCCGGGTTCAAAATAAGTTCTTTTCCGTTAATGTTAAGCAACATACGTCCTTCTATCACCAGGTTGAACTCTTGTCCTTCGTGTGAATTGAAATAAATAGGCGTATCTTCGGGCTTCGGTTCTACGGTAACGATGAACGGATCTACTTTGCGTCCGCGGAATCCCGATGCCAATGATTCATATTTGTATGCTTTGGTACGCTCCACTGACACCCCTGTGCCCCAACGGGTCAAGAAGTAAGCACTCATTTTAGGTTCTTCACCAAACATCAGCACATCCAGTGCGATGTCATATTTGCGGGCAATCTTCTGCAAAGCACTGACTGATATATCTTTCTCACCGCTTTCCATACCCAAGTATTCTTCCACCGTGAGCTGGCAACTTTCGGCCACCTCTTGGGGAGTCAGTTCCAAAACGTCTCTCAATCCCTGAAGACGTTCGGCTATTTGCTTTATTTGGTCACTCATAATCTTTAGATTTAGGGTTCAAAGATAATGAAGATTTAATTAATCCTAGCAAAATTTCAAGAAGTTTCTAAGAAAACTATCTATTAGACAGTAAAACTGCACAATATCATTCTACATGAGCAAGAATAGGCATTTAAGAAGGTAGCTGCCTTTCGGATAGTTTCAAATGAAAGTATTCGCATCGGATAGCAGGAAATAATGACATGTAACCTACAAAAAATACATTATTGGGCAAAAATGAGAGCAATGCTCTCACCTTTCCAAGCGTCTCTCCCCGCATCTCTCATACCTGAAAGGCTTTATACATCGGATTTTCAACAACACGAGTGAGAGAATGAGAGATAAAATACATTCTAACTGTTTTGCGCAGAGGATTACTGAAGAAGAAATAGTAAGAGTCAATGGAGAAGACTATATTAAACAGACAGATATGTTACATGCCGCAAGGAGAGTGTCCAGTAAAACTTAACCCAATAGTAGCCATCCGCCCAATGATTATTAGGTTATCTCCCTTATTTTCATTTTTTTTGTATCCGAACGAAAGGAAAAATAATAATAAATTATACCAATGAACAGTACTCACCCGACGACAAAACTGTCGGCGCTAAATATGCCGAGAAATCTTTTCACCGGACAGAAATTATCTGTCTGGATATAGAAACGATAAGCGGAAAGGGAAAAACAGTACGTTCTTGATAAAAAAGAAATCCTCTCCTATGCTACATTTCCATTGAAGCAGATGGAGGGGTGCCAAAAGTCCGACAGTCCCCCTCCACTAGTCTCGGATGACAGAATGATAGGCTGTTTCAGTTCAGTGAGGGCTCTTCATCAGATTACCATTTAGCAAAGAAGAGTTTCGGATTGATATTCAAAGAAACCCATCCCCAGTCCTGCCAACTGCTATGATTACCGCCTTTCACTGCATCCATGGTCTTGGTTCCCAACATGAATGAATAACCGGCTGACAGTTTCACGTCTTTCATAATGCTCCAATCCACCTGAGTATCTATTTCGGAGCCTAATCCTTTGCTCAGCTTCTCCCCGCCGAGCAACGGCTTCTGTGCCGCACTGAAATAATGATAATTCACCTGCAATGCAACTTTCGGCGATGCCTTGAACGCTAGTCCGATGCGATTGTCCCACAAGCCGGGAGCCGATACACCCTGCACCCATGAAGAAGCATAGAAATAATCCATGGCTCCATAGAACTTATGATGGGTGCCGTAAAGCGGGTCGAAGGCCTTGTTCTTGTCACCTTCTTCCTTGTTGCCACTCAGGTAATCACTACCGACGGTAACCGACCACGCTTTGTCTATCTTATAAGAAGCGACCACACTCCACATATAGGCGGAGACATTCTTTGAATTCATATTCTTATCGGGCTTGCTCTTTCCCGACTGATAATAGAAAGCGCCGTTCAAATTCCAATTGCCCGGATGAAAAGTCAGATAGGTGCCCATGGTCTGCATATAGCGGCTCTTCGCCTTTTGCTCGTCACCGGCTTCCCAACCCAGATTCATAAACAGCAGGGAGGCTTCAAACGGAGTGGCCTTTGCTTTATAGTGATACCATGCTGTCTGCATGCTCTTATAAGGCTGCCCGATGGCATTGTAGTAAGTTCCTGCATATTTCTCATCATTCTGATTGAAGGCCAGAATCAAATGAAGTTGGTTGTGCTCATCCCGATAGCCTAGTTTCAGGGCATCGTGATAACGTCCTGCTACATTCCAATCCAATCCGCCCAAAATGCGTTCGTCATCATAAGAAAGCGTCTGACGTCCCAAGCGAGCAAAGAAACCGTTCTTTGAAGTTAACTCAGCCCAAGCCTCATTCATGATGAAACGGCCGTTCTTGTCAATCTGAGGATCTTGTCCCCACACTCCCACGTGCTGGGCAGATATTTTCATGCTCAAACCCGTGCGTCTGTATTCCATAGAAAGGCGGGCGCGATTGTTGATGAAGGAGGCAGAAGGCTCCCCTTCCTCACGAGGAAGTAATGCACCGTTACGGTATTCAGCACGCGGACGAATCTGTGCGGACATACTAAACTCATTTTCCTTATTGTCATCCTGCGCATACGTCAGGCCGGGAAGCAAGAGTAAACTTGCCGCCAATAGTCTAAAATGTTTCATCGCTTTATTCTTTTAAATTAGTTCAGATTATATGTGTGTACACTCACTCCTTGCGCCGAGGGCAGGTAATTGATGCCATACCAGCACATTTGGAGCAGCACGAATGCCACAAGTGAGATAATCAATGCTTTCTTATAGTCGGCGGGGCATCTCAAGCGGAAATGGATATAGGCCAGATAGCCAAACCAAGTAGCTGCCGCCCAAGTCTCCTTCGGATCCCATGCCCAGTAATGTCCCCATGCTTCTTTGGCCCATACTGCCCCGAAGAGCATTCCCAAAGTCATAAAGGCAAGTCCCACACAGATTAGATTATCACATAAATCGAGTTCTTGCCTTCCAGGTGTTTTCTTCTTGAACCATAGCAGGTAGACCGCCATCACTGCAGCAGCCCCCAGCATGGCGTATGCAAACATATATACAATGACGTGAGGAGCAAACCATGGGCTTTGAAGCGCGGGCATCAACGTCTTATTATGAATTTCAGGTTTAAACAGATTGATGCAGATAAAGACTAATGACAGAATGAAGCTGAAACTCAGAATCCATTTGTACTTCCAACGGAAGTAGGTTATCAGTCCTGCCAAGGGCAGGAAAAAAGAATACCACAAGCGTGTCTCTCCCATTGTGCGCATGGGCGGTCGCTCCAACGATATCCACATCAAGAGGATAAAGGTGAAGAATATCGCCTGCCCTGCCAATGTAAAGCCGTAAACCAATGCCTTGCGTTTTCCTTTCCAAGCGGCAAAAGCGCCGATTGCCCAACAAATCAGAGCAACAATGGCAAAGAAAATGAAATAATCCCAACTCATGAGTGTGCCTCCTTTCTTTCTTCAGCCTGTCCGGACTTTCTTCTCCCCAGCTGGGCGGTGGTAAACAAACAGACGGCACCGAGAATCATCATGCCGATACCGATATAGACATAAGGTAGCCAAGGGTCGCGCACTAATTCAAAGACGCTGATGTTACTCCATCGTCCTTTTGTTTCATCGTAACTCAACTGATAGATTTTCCAACCGTCTATTTCGTATGGTTTGTTGACTTCTATCGTGCCCGATTCCTGCTTACCGCTTTCTGTGTACAGGGTCACATCCGAAGCAAAACGTTGCGGTTCGCGTTCGGGCATCACCATACTTATCCGGTCATTCAGTTTCAGGGCTTTGTAGGGAAACATAAAACTACCGCAGCTCACCCACCCCTCTTTGGTTTCATGGGTTTTGCGGTTCTTTGCTTTCAGATAGATAGCATACGTTGCCCCCATCGAACGAAACTCGGTGAAACGAAGGGTATCTTCCGTTGCCACCGAAGCCGCTTCGGGGATGGACTGCGTGATATTCAACTCCCAGTCCAGCAGGTCGCCATGCGACACTCCTTCTTCCAACAGCACATGGGCAGGAGCGTCTTCGGGTAATACCTTACCGGTGGCATTGTCAATCAACATAAGCTTAGGAGGATATTCATCGATGGTAAAGTCGTTGAGTTCGATAGCCAAAGGAAGTTCCACCAAATTTTGATTTTCTTCATCTTGAGCACGCCATTCAGTATTGCCCAAAGAGGTGGTCATACGAAGGCGCTGCATATCAGCATTGCCCAAAGTGGCGGCAACCAATGCTATAAAAAGTCCGACATGGTTAAGCAGAAAGGGAATTTTTTTCCAATGAAAGGGAAAGGTAGAACGAAGAATGGCCATCCCCAATGACAGACTCATCCATATATATAGGAGTACGAAAGGCCAAGAAGAGAGCATTTGGGTAAAAAGCCCCTCCACCGCATCAATGGCATGATGCGAAGGAACCTGCTTCACCAATCCCATCAGGACAGTGGCTACCACTACCCAAAGCAAAGAAAAAACGGCAGCCGTATAATGACTCAGCCAACCAAATACATAGACCTTCTTCCGCAGGGCATTCATTACTCCCAACAGAATCAGGAAAGCTGCCAATACGATTACATTCACCGGAAAGGCAATCCAGTCCCATTCTATTTTACCGACAGTTGCCTGTAACAGAATTCCTGTTACAAGCAGACCGGCACCAATCATGATACCTTCTCTCAACTTCCAAGGTTTATTCCACATAGTTCATTCCTTATCATTCCGGCCCTTCCTCTTCTTTAAGAAACAGAACCGAACCGCAAAGCTACCATTTCCGAACGTCTTTCCAAAGTATTCGGCATATCATTTCCATCACCGTTGTTTTCCACTCTTCGGGATGTACCGGACCATGCTTGGCACCCTCTGAATACCTCATCCTAAAGAAAAAGTACTTTTATAGTATTAATTATAAAAGAATTGCTACTTTTGTAAAACACACACGTAGGATATGAAGAAGGTTATTGAACGTACAATCAGAATTTTATTGGCTGAAATATTTCTTTTCTGCCCGATAATGATGAGTCAAAACAATCCTTATAAAATAAACGACCAACTCTTTTCTTATTATCAGAAATGTACTCGCTCCATCAAACAGCCCAAAGTATTGCTCATGGCCGACACACTTTTCCACCTAGCCGAACAAAAGGGAGACGTGAAAGCGCAATGCCTTGCCAAAAACCTGAAATCCGACCATTACTATTTCACCGACAACATCACTGCACTCCTGAAAGAGAAGGAAAAAGTGGCAGACTTTGCACGCAAGACCCCTTATAAACAATACATATTCGGCGCATGGAACCGGATTATTACTTACTACCTACGCAACTGGGAATATGATGCCGCCCTCAGCGAACTGAAAAAATACCAAAACGAAGCCTTACGCCTCAACAATTCTTACGGTATCGGGCAAAGCTATATACAAATGGGAGATGTTTACTTTCAGCAGAAAATGCCGCAAATCGCCGTTCAGCAATACCAACAGGCAGTGGATTATTACAAATCGGTGGGGAAAGACAATGAATTATATTATCCCTATTATACCTTGGCAGCCAGCTATATCAATCTAAACGATTATAAAAAAGCAGAGGAATACACATTAAAATCTATCGAATTATCTCCTAATGACAAAGCCAAAGCCAGCGCACATATCAATTTATTACGCATCTATACTAGAACCAAAGAGTTCGAAAAGGCAAAAGAAATTATACCTATTTTAAAATCTTATAAAAAGAATGATGTCTTGCAGACAGGTACTCTACAAAACTATTACATCATCATGGCTACATATCTTATGCACACCGAAAAATATGAAGATGCCATGACCTATAGCGATTCTATCAGAAACCTACAAATTCAATGGGAACTGAAAAGCCGGATTTATGAAAAGATGAAAGACTTTGAAACCGCCTATACTTACCAACTGAACAGTGCATTGATGCGCGATTCATTGTCGCAAGCACGCAATAATGAACTTTTAGCTGACTACAACGCCCGTTTCAACAATCAAAAACTGGAATTGGAAAAGAACCGGCTGACGCTTCAAAATACGGAAATGCGCCTCAGCCAACTACAAGACCGGGAAAAGATGATGATGCTGGAAAAGGAACAGACACGCATCGAGCTGGAGAACCGCAACTTGCAGTTGAAGCAACAACAAACAGCCATCGAACTGCAAAAAGCCGAAACACAAAAACAACGTCTGGAAGTCATACATAAACAAGAACAGTTGCAACGCATCAAGATGGAGCAAGAAGCCAATGAGCACAAAGCCTGGGTTATATTCTCCATTTTGATATTGATTTCCGGCTTCTCCTTCATATATGCACTCACACGCAGACAGCATGCCAAGCATTTAAAGGTAGAGAAAGAAGCTGCAGAAAAAGCACGGCGGCAGGCAGAAAAAGCAGACAAGCTGAAATCGGCTTTCCTGCAGAATCTCAGTCATGAAATCCGTACGCCTCTCAATGCCATCATCGGTTTTAATGATTTGCTGAACGATGCCGATGCGGAATTCAGCGAAGAAGAACGGAGCGAACTACTCGGCCATCTGCACACCAATACCAATTTATTGCTTACATTGGTAAATGACGTGCTCGACCTAAGCAAACTGGAAAGCGGTAACTATAACATCTCTTTAACTAATGTCGTTTTGCCCGAACTGTGCCAATCTACTTTGGCAGGTGTGGCACACAGAGTGGCCGAAGGCGTCAGACTGGAACTGAAGCAACCCGATACGGAAATCATCCTGAATACAGACGCGCAACGCCTGCAACAGATTTTGACCAACCTATTGGTCAATGCCTGTAAATACACTTCCCAAGGCAGCATCACTCTAGCTTATGAGATAGCAGGGCACTCTATCATTTTCTCTGTTACCGATACCGGCAGCGGCATTGATAAAGAAAAAGGTGAATTGATTTTCCAACGTTTCGAAAAGCTGGACAGCATGAATCCGGGCTTCGGACTCGGTCTGAGTATTTGCCGGAGCCTCGCTACCCTGTTGGGAGGTAAAATCTATCTGGATACACAATACACCGGAGGTGCAAGATTTGTTGTGGAACTCCCCTTACAGCCTCCGGCATAACGACTCCCTATTCTTTTCTATAAATTTTAGTTTTGATTAAATGACCCGATGCGCTTCGTGCCCTTCCACATAAATGGCACTGAAAGGACGTGCCGGACAAAGATTTTCACACGCACCACAACCGATACAACGTTCTGTGTTTACTACAGGTATTTGTAAAGAAGAGGCATCTTCGGCATCTTGAGGAACCATCTGAATAGCTCCTGTCGGACAATGCCGTGCACAGTTGCCACAACTCACTCCGTCGGTTTTGACCACACAGTTCTGCGCAATCCACACTGCATGTCCAATCTGAATACTTGACTTATCCACTGTAGTAATGGGACGAATGGCTCCTGCCGGACAGACCTCGGCACACTTCACGCACTCGGGGCGGCAGTAGCCGCGCTCATAAGACATTTCGGGCTGCATCAGATGTTTTAAATCGGACGAAGGACGAAGCACTTGATTAGGACAAGCCGACACACACAATTGGCACGCCGTACAGTGTTGTGCGAAATGCCCGATGCCCGACGCTCCTGCAGGAACAAGCCGTGTGGCACGGTCGGGCACCTTCTTGTCTATTATTGCAGCCAGCCCGCCATCTACCTTCTTCTCTTGTGCCTTCAGTAAAGCACCGGCAGTAAGCAAAGCCGAAACAGTGAGAAAACCGCGACGAGACTGATCCACTTTTTCCGCTTCCGAAGCGGTAGCATGCGCCACCGCCGGCTGTTTCTTTTGAAGCATTCGTCCGGGCAAATAACGGATGGCTCCCTGACGGCATTTGTCTATACAATCCATACACGCCACACAGCGGCTATAGTCTATTTCATGAGCCTTGGGATTGATACAGGAAGACTTGCAATTACGTGCGCACAGCCCGCAACCATTACATTTGGAAGTATCGATAACCAACTTAAAATATGAATATCGGGAAAGAAAACCGAGCACCGTACCTACCGGACAAACCGTGTTGCAATAAGTGCGGCCGCCTCGCCATGCCAGCACAAAAAGAACCGCAAAGGTAACGGCAGCCACCGCAAAGGTAGAGATTCCTTTCATCCATATATCCACCGAATAAAAAGCATAACTGTCCATCCGTTCGGCAAAGTATGCCAACAAGTTGTTCCCCCACTGATAAAAAGGAGCAAAAAGATGGGCGACGATTCTACCGTATGAGCTGTAAGGAGCCAGCAAAGCAGCCAACGGCACCACACCTGCCACCAATACAGCTACAAACAACACCAACAGAGAATAACGCAGCCACGACACTGCGGGAGAGTAACGGAAACGGTTCTTTTTCACCTTTCCCGAAAAACAGGAAATGATATCCTGAAAGACACCCAACGGGCAAATGACTGAACAATAAATGCGCCCGAACACCAAAGTGAAAATCACCAGCCCCACCACAATCCCTACATTCAAGGCCAGCACCGCAGGCAAAAACTGAATCTTTGCCATCCAGCCGAACCAACCGTGTAAAGTGCCTGTAAAATCAAGAAACAGCAAGGTAATCAGGGAGAAAAACAGCACAGCAGCCGTCAGTCTTATTTTACGTAACATAAGCATTCGTTTTTTTATTATAAGGTTTCTTGTTTCAACTGCTCCACAAAGTCGTCTATGCGGCGGAGCTGTTTCGGAATATCTATACTCTGAGGGCAATGCGGGTTGCACTGATTACAGCCGATGCAATGATTGGCCTGCCTAAGTTTAGGTACAGCGCGGTCATAGCCCACCAAAAACGCACGACGCGCTTTTCGGTAGTTCTCGTCCTGACGGCTCTTGGGTACATTTCCTTCATTCACACAACGGTTGTAGTGCAACAGTATGGCGGGAATATCCAGTCCATAAGGACAAGGCATACAATATTTACAGTCATTGCAGGGAATGGTAGGATACTTCAGCATCATCTGTGCCGTGTCCTCCAAAAAATCTTTTTCTTCATCGGTCAGCAACTCCAACGGCGAATAAGTACGAAGATTATCCTGCAAATGTTCCAGATAAGTCATTCCGCTCAATACACACAGTACATCGGGATAAGTCCCGGCAAAACGGAACGCCCACGATGCCACACTATTCTCGGGACGACGCTGCTTGAGGCGTGCTATCAGATGATCATTCAGTTTGGCAAGACGACCGCCCAACAAAGGTTCCATGATAATAGCCGGAATGCCCCGTTTCTCCAATTCGCCATAAAGATATTCGGCATTCACATTATTGCCCGTGGCATGGCGCCAGTCGGCATAATTCATCTGTATCTGTACAAAGTCCCATTTCACATCCAACGACAACAAGTAATCAAATACCTCCACCGAACCGTGAAACGACCAACCCAAATTGCGGATACGTCCTGCATCACGCTCTTTCAACAAGAAATCAAGAACTCCGTTATCAATGTAACGGTCATGGAAAGTCTGTATTCCGGCTCCTCCTCCCACAGAATGAAGCAGATAGTAATCCAAATAATCCGTCTGCAACTCTTTGAATGACTGCCGATACATCTCAATGGAATTTTCACGCGTATAGTTCTGAAAATTCGACAGTTTGGTAGCTATGAAAAGTTTCTCGCGGGGATGGCGTTTCAATGCAATACCGGTAGCCTTCTCAGACAATCCCTGGCAATAGACAGGCGACGTATCAAAATAATTCACTCCATGCTCTATGGCATAATCCACCAACCTGTTCACCGCTTCCTGATCCACAATTTCCCCTTTGCCATCAGGATTTTGTTTCATTGGCCACCTCATACACCCATACCCCAGCAGTGATATACGCTCTCCTTTGGGTGAAGTGCGGTAAGTCATTTTATCTGTAGGAATTTCTCCACGTGCCGCCGCTTCCGATGCCTGCGGCTTTTTATCGGACGAGCAACCATATAATGCGGTAGCCGATGCCACGGCGCCAGCTCCCATTATCTTCAGGAATTTTCTTCTGTCAATCCCTTTTTCATTTTTCTCTTTCATACCTGGTTATTCTACTTTGACCTTCAACAACTACAAAGTTATCAGAAAAAAATAGAAAGACTCAACATTAGATCGTTTTTTCATAACAAACTTCTTACATATATAATATATATTACCTATATTTGCAAAGTTCTGACCATATTAATAAATAAAATGGGAAAACACATTTGCTATATTATACTTTTAACCATATTATTTATCCTTCCCCTTCAGGCTGCGAACAGAGAGAGCCAACATCTGTCCACATTGGAATATCTAATGGATAATTATCTTGCCTTTGATACCAACACCCCCATTGACAGCGTTATCTACTGGGGAGAACAAATCACACCGACATTGGAAAAAGAAGGAAAAACAGATTTATTCTTTCGTATCAAACAGCAGCTGGTCCAACTCTATTCGTATCGTGGAGATATTGGTCAGGCCATAGATGAAGCACGACTAATGTATGAAAAAGCCAAAACCATGAATTATCAGCAAGGAATGGCACTCGCAAGCAGAGCCATCGGAGACGCCTACCATTGCTCCAACATGGCACAGGAAGCCATTGACTCTTATAAGGAAGCCATCCAATATCATATTACTTCTCCCGACCATAATTTGTTTAAAGAAGCAACCACCCTGAAACTTATCTCACTACTGATGATGACAGACCAGACAGACGAAGCTGGACAATATATCCATCAATTGGAAGCCTCAGAATACAAATATGCCGGCACCACTTTACATTTTTTTGATTACATCCTCCATTCAGCCTTCTATATCAAAAAAGAAAATATTCAAAAAGCAGCGGAATACCTCCAAAAAGCAGAACACTTTTTCACATCAAACCCGCAGCCTTATTTCTATCCTTTTCTCAACTTTGCATGCGGGCAATACAACGAAACCATCGGTGCATACGAACAAGCATTGCAAAATTATGATGAGTTTCTAGAAAATATCCATCAGAAAAACAAGTCGGTCAACTATTTGCATGTGTCATACACCAAGGCCAACCTTTTAATAAAAATGGGAAAGAAACTGGAAGCTGCCCGACTGTATGAGCGAATCAGCGAAGTAAGTGACTCAGTCGTATCTCCCAGTTACTCACACCGAATCAATAACCTTCGCGCCCGATTTGAAGAAAACCGTATGCAAATTGAAAATAAGGAAGAGCTCAACCATCTACTATTGGTGGGACTCGTATCGGGAGTTATCATATTGGGAATTATCACCTATCTGGCCATCAGTATTCTGAAACAGAATAAAAAATTGGAGCAGTCCAAAATCAAGTTGGAACAATCACGACTGAATGCAGAAAACGCCATGCATACCAAAAGTCTTTTCTTATCCAACATGAGCCACGAAATCCGCACTCCTCTCAGTGCCATATCCGGTTTCTCGGAACTGCTGACAGACAAACAATTGGATGAAGAGACACGTCGCCAATGCAGTGAGGTCATACAAAGAAACTCAGACCTGCTGATAAAGTTAATCAATGACGTTATTGACTTGTCCAATCTCGGAACAGGGAATATTCATTTTCACTTTAACTACCATGATGCTATCAGTATTTGTCGGGATGTAATCAATACTGTCAACAACGTAAAAAAGACCGAAGCCGAAGTTCTATTCAAATCCGGACTGGAGTCGTTGCAACTATACACAGATGATTCCCGTCTGCAGCAGTTACTTATCAACCTGCTCATCAATGCCACCAAGTTTACTCCCAAAGGCAGCATTACATTGGAAGTGGAACAATATTCGAAAGACAGTGTCCTGTTCACCATAACCGACACAGGCTGTGGTATTCCGCCAGAAAAGCAGAGTAAAATATTCAACCGATTCGAAAAACTAAACGAAACGGCACAGGGAAGTGGACTTGGACTTTCCATTTGCCAGCTCATTATAGAACATATAGGTGGAAATATCTGGCTGGATTCGAGTTATACCGGCGGATGCAGATTTTGTTTTACCCATCCTATTAACCCAATAGATAAGAAAAAAGAAACAGAAGGGGAAAAACCATGAAACGAATACTGATACTGCTCATCATACTGATTTATAGCGGAGGAGCAAAATTACTTTCTAACAGTAGCACTTCCGCCAAAGACAGTTTACTAAAAGTATTAGAAACATTGCCGGCCGATACCACCCGACTAGATATGTTCATCACACTGGTGCATCTAGACCCTATGTCGCCTTCCTCCCTCACATTTTTAGATCAAATGTTAGAGGAAGCTATCCAACAGGATAATAAGTATTACGAATGTTATGCCGTTTATTCCCACTTAGTCTACTACTTCAACCATCAAGATGAAGAAAATGTAAACCTATGGATGGAAAAACTGGAGAAATTGGCCTTGGAGAATAAATTTCATGACTTTTATTTTCTAGGGAAAAGAGTCCATATCACCATGCGGATTATTGCACACAAAATAGAATATAGCATAACGGAAGCCGAAGAGATGTATGAACTAGCCCAAAAATTAAACCATCCCTTGGGTATGTCTAGAGCCAAGCTATGTATGATGACCGCTTATTTAATGACCATGCGCAACAAAGAGGGTATCGAAGCTGGCAAAGAGGCTTATCGGCTATTACCGCCTGATGCACCTTTCAGTACACGCAAAGACGTTCTGCAGGAATTAGTTTTGGGCTGCTCGTCCACGAAAGACAAAGACCTTATGAAGGTTTTAGACGAATATAGAAGTTTTCTCGATAAAATGTACTCAAACCATTATCCGGTCTTATCCAAAAAAAATGCCTACCTATTATTGGAATCCTTGTATGCCGATTATTATATCTACCACGGTCGTACAGAAGAAGCAGTCCCCTATCTGAAAGAGATGGATAAAAACTTTTTCAGCGAATGTTATATCCCATGCCGCGGATTATATTATGATGTTTATTCGCGTTACTATAAAGCGATTCATGAATATGACAAGGCTCTAGTCTGTGCCGACAGTACCATCAGCCTGCTCTCCAACATCGCGGACAATGACGGACTGAACATTGGAATAAACCGGGCAAGCATTTTAGTCGATGCCGGAAGACTGGACGAGGCTATCCCCCTCTTTCAAAAATTACTGGCCCAGAAAGATACTTTCCACAGGAACTTATCAACATCTCAAATAAATGAAATCTATGAGATGTATAACATCAACAATCTTATTCTTGAGAAAGAACAGCATAAAACCATGAAGCGCTATATCATCATTGCAGTGATTGCCATTGCTTTGCTTATTTTAATTCCTTCTACCATACGCATCTACTCGGTGCGAAAAAGACTGAAGAAAGAAGAAGAAGAATGTCGTGCCATGAGTATGATAGCGGAAGAGGCCAATGAAGTGAAAAGCCGTTTCCTTGCCAATATGAGTTACAATATCCGCATTCCTCTGAATAACGTATTAGGATTCTCCCAATTAATGACTACCGATGTAGAGAATATCGATGCCACTCAGTGGAAAGCTTACACTGAAATTATTCAGGCTAATTCAGCCGAACTTATCCAACTGGTAAACGACGTACTCGATTTATCAAGGCTAGAAGCCGGAAAAACGAAATGGCAATTGGATGAGTGTGAAATTATTCAATTGTGCTCGGATATCACCAGCATGGTACACATGAAGTGCGGAGATAAAATATATATTAATTTTTATTCTGATATTGACGTCCAAATGATAACAGCCGACAATAATCGCCTCACACAGGTAATATTAAGCACATTGATTTATGCCGACCCATGCGAGAAAAGCAGAAATGTATCTTTCTATCTGAACCGCGATAATGAAAGAAAAATGTTAGTGTTCCGCATTGTCAACAGTCCATTGGCAGATGCCCAACTGCAAACGCAAAAAACAGAAATACGCCATAATATTAACCGAATGACCATTGAATACTTCGGTGGCACTTATACTATTGAGCCGAATGCAGCAACAGGAGCAACGATAAGTTTTACTTATCCTTATGGAAACCAAACATGACTATCCTAGAAACGAATTTCAGAAGCAACAGAAGACAGGAAGTTATTGTAATACACTTGTTATCACTGATATATGTGTATATGAAACATGTTTCCCTTTCACTTGGTATCTAAATCCTATTTTACATTACTTACTTTCATTGCCTTGATAACGGCCGAAGTAAATCCGGCATGGTCCAATTCATTGATACCCTTAATAGTTATTCCACCGGGAGTCGTTACCTTATCAATCTCCACAGAAGGATGTGTATCATTATTCAGAATGAGTTCGGCAGCACCCTTTACCGATTGCGCCACCATTTTCTGTGCATCTTTCGGATAAATGCCCATCTCAATGCCGGCCTGCATAGCCGCCTGTATATACTTCAATACATAGGCTATACCGCAAGAAGTCAATGCAGTGGTAGCTCCCATCTGGCTTTCGGGTATCAGCATAGCCAGTCCAAGCTCATTGAAAATATCCAGCATCAGTTGTTCCTGTTCCTTACTGGCATTGCGACTGGCTATTAAAGTCATACTTTGGCGTTCGGAAATGGCTGTGTTCGGAATCACACGGAAAATAGTCATCTGCGGGCTTACCCATTCGGAAAAACGATCGAACGACAGGCCTCCCGCAACAGAGACAAGTACTTGGCGTTCAATATCCAATTTAGTAAAACTCAGCACTTGTTCTACCATCCACGGCTTCACTGCCAGAATGACGATATCGGCCTCTTTCACCACTTCATCATTGTCATTTGTCACATTGATTTCAGGAAACTCCGCCTTCAACGCATCCAGTTTCCCATTGCTGGGGTTGGCTACGAATATTTCACTTGCTTTTACTATAGTTCCTTGGGCTAAGCCGCGTGCAATGGCACCTCCCATGTTTCCTGCACCGATAATTGCTACTTTCATTTTATTATTCTTTTAAATCGACCGGCCCAAAGATAAACGGAAAAAGTGAAAATACCGGCCCATAGGACATGTATTTTCACTTTCTTATATTATTGCAAACTTCTTTCAATCAAAAGAGTTTCTTAAAGCGGGCCAAGAATTCGTCAGCCTCAGCTATAGTCAAGCAGAGAGGCGGTAACAAACGGATAACATTTGTGCCGCTGACACCGGTGAATACTTTTTGTTCAAATAACAAGCGTTGACGTAATTCCTTAATCGGCTCATCAAACTCTATACCAATCATCAGACCTTCGCCACGCACTTCCTTTATTTGCGGGAATTTCTTTAATTCAGTCAATAAGTAAGCGCCGACTGTCGCAGCATTTTCCACCAAATTTTCCTGTTCCATCACATCTAATACGGCAATAGCTGCCGAACAAGCCAAATGGTTTCCGCCGAAAGTGGTACCAAGTTGTCCATACACCGGCTTGAATTTCGGACTAATCAGAACACCTGCCATAGGGAAGCCGTTACCGATTCCCTTTGCCACGGTAATCATATCCGGACGGATACCTGCATGCTGATGAGCAAAGAATTTACCGCTTCGTCCGTATCCTGATTGAATTTCATCCAGTACAAGCACTGCATCTGCCGCTTCACACTCCTTGCTCAACTCTTGCAAGAATTTAGCATCAGGGACTTGAATGCCACCCACACCCTGAATACCTTCAATAATCACAGCACATACATCGCCTTTTGCCAACTCAGCTTTAGCTGCCTCAATGTCATTCAAGGGCAGATACGTCACATGACCGTTATCATTAATCGGAGCAATAATCTTTGGATTATTGGTTACTTCCACCGCCAATGAAGTACGTCCGTGAAATGCCTTGCTAAAAGAAAGCACCCGCTTACGTCCATTATAAAAAGAAGCAAGCTTCAACGCATTTTCGTTTGCTTCGGCACCACTGTTAATCAGAAACAATTGGTAATCGTCGTAACCCGAAATCTTACCCAATCGGTCTGCCACTTCCTGCTGCAGTTTGTTAATCACCGAGTTGGAATAAAAGCCCAACTGTGCCACCTGATTGCTTACCATCGCTACATAATGCGGATGTGCATGACCGATGGAGATGACCGCGTGACCACCATACAGATCAAGGTACTGCGTATCTTTATCATCCCATACATGGCAGCCTTTTCCCTTTACGATATTAATATCGAACAGAGGATATACATCAAATAATTTCATAACTCTTCTTTTTTTAGAAAGCAGCCGGTTTCAACTTCAAGCCTACCGTCTCTTCCAGATTGAACATAAGGTTCATGTTATGGACAGCCTGGCCGCTGGCACCTTTCAACAAGTTGTCGATGCAAGAGATAACCAGCAGTTTGTCGCCATGTTTTTCCAAATGAATCAAGCACTTGTTGGTGTTCACCACCTGCTTCAAGTCAATGTTTTTATCTACAATATGAACAAAGGAATCTTCGGCATAGTAGTCTGTGTACATCTTCACCAGTTCTTCCAGTTCTACCTTGCATTTCACAACCAATGTGGCAAAGATACCACGCGGGAAGTCGCCACGGTAAGGGATGAAATCTATTTCAGAATCAAAACTGTTCTGCAACTGCTTCAATGACTGTTTAATTTCGGGCACATGCTGGTGAGAAAACGGTTTATAGATGCTCATATTATTATTACGCCAGCTAAAATGGCTTGTCGCACTCGGTTTGACACCGGCACCGGTACTTCCTGTAATGGCATTCACCATCACATCTTCGTTCAGCAATAAATGTTTTGCCAGAGGCAATAATCCCAACTGGATACAAGTAGCAAAACACCCTGGGTTTGCTACGTGCTTGCTGTGGCAAATGCCACGACGGTTCAGTTCGGGCAAACCATAGATAAAGTCATGGTCGTCACTCTTAATACGATAGTCCATACTGAGGTCAATGATTTTCAGATCTTCAGGTACATTATGACTATCCATAAACTTCTTCGTATCACCATGGGCGGTACAGAAGAACAATACATCTATTTCATCCAAAGGAAGCTGGTCAGTAAATACCAAATCGGTCTCACCATAGAGTCCTTCATGTACGTCAGTTATCTTATTGCCAGCGTTACTGCTACTATTTACAAACTTTATTTCCACTTCGGGATGATTAATCAGCAGACGAATCAATTCGCCTGCCGTATAACCGGCCCCACCGATAATTCCTACTTTAATCATAATTAAATCTCTTCGTCCTTGTGGTTATTATAATAAACACGCAATGGTGTAGAAGTTACTTTGATAAAGCCTTTCGCATCTTCCGCCGTCCAGCCTTTCTGCATTTCACCATATTCACCGAACTTGGTTTTCACCAAATCGTCTTTCGATTCAACGCCTACTGTAGAGAACGAAAGCGGACGGAGTTCAAGGATAGCCGTACCGTTGACGTTGCGCTGCGATTCCTGAAGCATAGCTTCGATATCACGCATCACCGGTTCCAAATACTGACTTTCATGCAAGAACATTCCATACCAATTGGCAACCTGATCTTTCCAATATTGCTGCCATTTGCTCAAGGTGTATTTTTCAAGGAAACGATGTGCACCGATAATCAGCATGGGAGCAGCAGCCTCGAAACCTACACGGCCTTTGATACCGATAATGGTATCTCCCACATGCATATCACGACCGATGCCGTAAGCGGCACCGATTTCTTCCACCTTCTGGATAGCCTTGATAGGATTATCAAACTTTTCATCATTCACAGCTTTCAGCTCCCCTTTCTCGAAAGTAAGGCGAAGTTGTTCGCTACCCTCCTTTGTCACCTGTTTCAAGTATGCACTTTCGGGCAATCCCTGTGCAGAATCCAGAATCTCACCACCACAAATTGAAGTTCCCCAAAGGCCTACGTTATATGAATATTTCAACTTTGTGAAATCTGCTGCAAAACCATGCTCATTCAAGTAGTCGATTTCCTGTTGACGGCTCAACGCCATATCACGGGTAAGGGTAATAATTTCCACCCCCGGAGCCAATACCAGGAAAGTCATATCAAAACGGATTTGATCGTTACCCGCACCAGTTGAACCATGAGCGATAGCGTCAGCACCGATTTCGTTGGCATAGCGGGCAATGGCCAATCCCTGGAAGATACGTTCCGAACTTACAGAAATAGGATAAGTTCCGTTACGAAGGACATTACCGAATACCATGTATTTCAAACTCTTCTCATAATATTCCTGAGTGACGTCCAAAGTCACGTATTTCACAGCCCCCAACTTATAAGCATTTTCTTCGTTCTGCTTCAGTTGTTCTTCGCTGAAACCACCGGTGTTTGCGCAAGCTGCATACACTTCATATCCTTTTTCCTTAGCCAGATACATTACAGTAAACGAGGTATCAAGACCACCACTGAATGCAACTACTACTTTTTTCTTCTTTTCTTCCATAATGGTATATGTTTTTTATTATTCCTTCTTTAAATCGTATCCTCCTCATGCAAAGCCGGATCATAAAGCATCGCAGTACAGATACAGAACTTACGGTTCTTTGCCACCAATATATCGTGATTGGTACATCCTTCACAGCCTTTCCAAAACGCTTCATCATCCGTCAATTCATTGAATGTAACGGGAACATAGCCCAGTTCAGTATTCATTTTCATTACAGCTGCACCGCTGGTCAGACTGAAAATCTTAGCCTTCGGCCATCGTAAACGCGCCAAGCGGAAAGACGCCGCTTTAATGCGTTTTGCCAAGCCCAAGCCACGATAATCAGGATGAACAATCAATCCCGACGTGGCTACATACTGCTTGTTTCCCCACGACTCAATATAGGTAAAACCTGCAAACTCCTCACCACATAAAGCGATAATCGCTTTTCCTTCTCTCATTTTAGTCGCCACATATTCATGTGTGCGTTCTGCGATGCCCGTTCCGCGTACCTTAGCTGCTTCCCTGATGGTATCTAAAATCTTATCAACGTAAACTTCATGTGAGGCATCAGCCACCATCACATCAACTTGTTTAGCATCCATTTCTTATTCTATATTATTTTTTATTGTATATTCGGTATAATGAGTGAGAGCGCATTCTTCACTCCTGTCTTTGTGCAGCCTTCGCGTATCACAAGTATAATAGTATCATCTCCGGCAATAGTACCCAAAATCTCATCAAACTCTTTATTGTCAATGTCATAAGCCAAACTGCTGGCATAACCGGGACGAGTTTTGATTACAGCCAGATTTGCCGAAAATTCAATGGAAATAAACCCATTATGCATCAATAATTCGCTGGCCGAATGTTGTTCGGTCATACGCTTGTACATTGTATTGTTAGGTAATACATATACATAATTTCCATTCATACTGGCAGCCTTAGCAACTTTCAATTGTTTCAAGTCACGTGACAACGTAGCCTGTGTCAAGCGGAAACCCTCTTTTGCCAATTCTTGCAACAACTCTTCCTGACTTCCTATTTCCTTGCTGGAAACTATAATTTTGATGGCATCAAGTCTACTATTCTTGCTCTTCATACTGCATAATTATTCTAATTCGGCTGCAAAATTACGCATTATCTGGGAATATAGATACAAAAACCGGAATATTTTTGCGCAAATATGCAAAAAAAGTAGTGCTGAAGTTGCATTTTAACCGGAAAGAGTCACACCTGACAAGGAAGTACGATAGAAAAACAGCTACCTTTGCCTACTTCCGACCATAACTCAATCTTTCCGTGAAGCTTCTCAATGATGGCTTTACAGATAGAAAGCCCTAATCCTGTACCCTGTGCAAACTCATCTTGTTTATAAAAACGACTAAAAATTATGTTCCGTTCTTCGGCAGGAATACCTTTTCCGGTATCTTCTACATAAATATACACTTCTGAAGTTGCTTTTGCATATTCCCATCCCAACTTGATATATCCTTGCTGTGTAAACTTGCAAGCGTTATTCAAGAAATTGGTGAGCACCTGCATCACTCGTCCTCTGTCCACATAAATCCGGGGAGAAACTCCCGAAGGAATCTCTTTCAAGAATTGCAAGCAAGAAGGGATTAACACGCTATGTGTCTGATAAACATCATTCACCAACTCACTGACATCACACATAGTATAATCGAAAGACATTTGTCCCGAATCAAGACGGGAGATTTCAAGAATATCATTTATCAGTTTCAGCAACTGCTCCGTATTCACATTAATGATATTAACATATTCCTGCTTTTCCTCTTTTGATAAATCCTCCTCAGCGTTAATCACATTGGCAAACCCGACAATGGCATTCAAGGGAGTGCGTATCTCATGACTCATGTTAGTAAGAAAAGACTCTTTCAATTCTGCTTTTTCTGCCAATCTTCGTGCTTCCTCCAGTTCATGTTCCTTATCCTTTATATTCTGCACATTGAGCAACAATCCGGCAGTCCGGTACTCTCCGGTAGCCAACCGAGTAGTAGTATAACGGAATTCCCACCATTGATACCCTTTATCATTGAAATCACAACGCACCTGCACTATTTTCTTTTTGGCATACAAATGTTCTTTCCAATCATTATAAATAATTTCCTTGTCATTCGGATGAGTCACTTCAACCAAATCTTCTATCGTCAATTTCCCATCCGGCATATTCTGTGATTTCCAAAATGCAGTTTCAAACACAAGAGATTCATTCTGTAGTTTCCATGCAAACGTATTACTTCCCTCAATAGCCAGTTCCAATGTCTCATTCTTATCTGCAAGGTCCAGAAGTACACGTTTTTTCCTTCTCTGCTCACGAAGATAGAGAAACAATAGCCACGAAATGATTAAGCCAACCCAGATTGTTATCGAAATAACCAAGAATAACCACAACACCGGATATTCGTCCTTAAAGGGAATATTTATAATTTTACAATAACCGGGGATTCTGTCTTTCCCCCAACCCAGCTGAGCCATAACATTCCAATCCACCACATAATCCTTGCGGCTTTCCCTAATGGGCAACTTAGAAATATTTTCACCATTCAGCAGCCTGACAGCCGTCTCTACCTCCTCTTCCACTTGCGTATCAAGCATAGTCAAATAACCTCCCAATAACTTTTCTTTTTGTCCAAACCCATCATTTATCATCGTCAAAGTAAGTCCCTGAGCCAGATTACTGACATTGACAGTCGTAAAGTCACGCTTACACTGCAAATAGCAACTGTTATGTTGATATTTACTCATATTCCAAGCTAAATAACCATTCGTAGAATTGCGCATGGGAATATAATGAAAAGTCAGTTTATGAGTCCGTTCCAATTTCAACTCCGCCGTTTTCCGGTCCATAATCCACAAGATATTTTCATCTTTCAACTGCCTATGCATATCTGCCTCTATTTTTTTATCAAAGAAAGTAGAATCCATAACAGCAAAGAAGTGCACTTCATCTCCCAATAGCGCTTTGGCAAAATCTATATTTTCCTTGATTTCCATCTTGTCATGAAAGCCTGTAACATTCGGATATTGCCTTATCAATGGCCAGTTGGGATAATTCACTCCTCCAAACACAATAGGAATCTTCTTCAAATAAGGATGCCCGCACTTCAATAAAGAATATGTGGCCTGGTCTTCATTTACTAAAATCAGTTCAGGATGCCAAGACCGGACTGAATCTATCATATAATACATTCTTTCCAACTCCGCCTGTGCTAAATAAGACTCACAATCCAAATAGAATACACGTAAGTCCACCTCCATATTCCTTTTAGCAAAAGCATCTGCTATTTTCCGGTTAAAATCCGGATATGCGGCATAACTCTCTTCGTATGAATGTATCACCAGCACACGTCTGGCTACTCCTCCCCATCCCGACAATGTACAGGCTAACAATGCCCATGTCAATAACATCAACTGTCTTCCAATCCTGCTCATAAATTTCCTGCGGCTATTTATCATCATACGGATAAGTAAAAGTTACTGAAGGGCCTTGTTTTGCCTGCTCGTCTACTTTATAATACCCTCCAAAATAATGAATGAAGTGAGCATTTATCTCATTACGAATCATAGCTGTTTTATTCTCAAAACGCTCCTTTGCCAATGGTGTATTGACAACCGTCACCAGTAAAAGGGATTTTTCATCTATACGCTTTACAGTTATATCCGAATGATAAAATTCCGTATCGACAGTAGAGACAGTCAAACTCTCTAATAAAGAAAGTAAACGGGCCCGGTCTGTTCTGACCGTCTGTGTCTCCAAATCAGTACGTAGCTCTGCATGCACACAGTTCTGCGCATTTTTATTAGCTTCCTCTATCACTGCACGAAACAGACTGACAAAGTCACAACGCTCTTCCACATACTTTATTTTCCCCGACTCAAGACGAGACAACTCAAGAATATTATTCACATAGTCCAACAACTGCGTGGCATTCTCCTGAACAATCTTATTATAAGTGGATTTAGTCTCTTCATCCAAACAATCCGCATCAGCCAGAATCTCGGCAAAACCGACCACTGCATTCAAAGGAGTCCGTATATCATGACTGATTTCAAGTTTTAACCGTTCCTTGGCCAAATTGTCGGCATGAGAAAGTTCGGCAGCCCTTATCGCCTCCTTCTCCGCCACAGCTATTTTCTTGGATAAATAGCCGGTATAAAGATAAAACAGGAGCATCAGAACCAGCAGTACACTCAGAATCGTTATCGCCCGAAGATAATTCATATTGGCAATCTTCTGCTTTTCCATCAGCAGTTCATTGATTTGATACTTCTCTTTTACCTGTTCCAACTGGCTGGTGGTAGTAGCTATATTCAATGAATCCTGTTTATGCAGCAAAAGTTTCAAGGTATTGATACCTCCGTTCCAATCCCCCTTGTCGCGCAGTATTAAAGACTTATAAAAAATAAGAGTTTCGAATACATCTATATGGTCTTTTTCCACAAACGGAGCAACCTGATCAATCAATGCAAGCCCTTGGTCATATTTTTGTGTCCGCGCATAATATTGCATTTCCATCAATTGGATATTCAGCCAATACACCGAATCCACTTCCGGAGTAAGCAACGCTTTAGACTTTTCAAGGGCTTCAATAGTTTTGGGATAATTCTTTTTATTCATGTAATAGTTGACGTACTTAATCTGGCAATCCACCATTACATCTCTCCAATTATTAAGCGTTTTCGGTTCCTTTTCCACAACTCCACCCAATAAATCATCCATTTTCTTCAAATAAAACAAAACCGAATCCCGCTTCCAGGTACTCGAATCCCGCTTCGCTCTATAAGCATATTGCCTTGACAAACGAGAAAGAATATCAATGTGCAAACCCAATTTAGTATATCTTCTGCATGCCCGATAGCCTTTTAAGAGAGCAGCAAGCGCCTCATCCGGGCGGTTGGAAGTGGCATAAGTACATCCCAAACTGTTATAAGCAGCCACTATTCCATTATTACAGTGACGCTCTTCCGATTCTTTCAATACTTCCCAAGCTACAAAAACCGCCTTTTCATTCATCTTTTTAGAAGCCAGTACGCGACTGACGGCAGCCTTTTGTTCTAGATAATAATCATACTTGCCTATCTTGGAAGCAAGTTCCTGCAGTTTGTCCACCCAAAACGTAATACTATCCAAATCATGTTTTTTATCATAGCAGACAGCCAGATAATAAGCGCCCAAATTCTCATAATATATATTCTGCTGTTTACGTGCTTCTTCATAAAGGTGTCTGGCAAAAAACACATTATAAGGAGGATTCTGATGCAAGTATGCCGCATCCAGCAAGACAAACAAACGAGAAGTGTCTGCTGGCAAATGTTCCACTTTCCTCATCAGACTGTCACGAAAAGCAATCGTATCATCTCCCTTCCAGCCCCGAGAGAAGAGGCATGAAAAAGAAATCAGACAAGATATCAGTGTTATAATTTTTTTCATGTTATGATACTCTGCTTATAATAACATCGATTTATACTTTAACGGATGAGTGAAACAAAAACGTGCCCCTCGGGTATAGTCTCCGTCAATCCATATCCTACCACCTACAAATTTCACAATCAACTGACAAATGGAAAGCCCCAAACCGCTACCCTGCACAAATTCATTCAACTTTTCAAAACGCTCGAAAATAAGTTTCTGCTTCTCCTTCGGGATGCCGCAACCGGTATCCGACACCGAAAAAAGAGCCGTCCCGTCATTTACCATTTCAAGTTTGAGCACGATAGAACCTTCTTTAGTAAACTTAACAGCATTCACCAGCAAATTTATCAACACCTGTCTCAGCCTCGAATCATCCGTTTCGAGCTCCAACGAAGCCAAATCAGTCTCAAACTCCAGCTTCACATTCAGTTTATAAGAGGCGCGTATAGTTTCTATTACTTCGTAACATATCTTCACCGCATCATACTCCTTTATATTGAACTGAATATTATCCTCTTCAAAATCCGACAAGTCAAGTATATCATTTATCAGTTTCAGCAGTTGGTGCGAGTTGACACGAATAATCTCACAAGCTTGCTTACGGGAGTCATCATCCATGCCCATATCCTCCTCCGACGCCAACAAAGTAGAGAAACCCACAATAGCATTTAACGGCGTACGCACTTCATGGCTCATATTAGAAAGGAACATATTCTTTTTGCGAATAGCATTCTCCGCCTTCTGCCTCATCTCCTCCTGCTTTCTTTTCGATTCTCGCAGTTTAAATATCTTCTTCCAACTCAGAAAGATAAGATAAAACAGTACCAAGACACAAACAGCAATTCCGGTCACATAATAACGGTTGGACAAAGTACGCCGATGTTCATTCATAAACTTCAACCGGTCCGCCTGAAACCGGGTACAAAGTTGGTCTATCTCTTTAGGATAAGTTTCCGTAAATACAGATTTTGTATAAGTATAAACAGACACAAACTGCTTAAAAGCCTCTTGCTCCTCGCCCATCATCACATACAGCTCTGCCTTATTGCGCATCGCATCAATATACAATCCGCGATTCCTTTGCGATGTCTTCCCATTAAAGAAACGGTCATAAGAACCCAGCGCCTTTTCATATTCCCCCTTACTCTCATAATAAGCAGCCTCAGTTATCAACAGATGCTGGATAACCCCCACCGGCAACATCGGTTCCAGTTTCCATGCTTCCTTCAAGTACTTGTCGGCTTCGTCCGGCACACCCGCTTGAATACAATAATAAGCATTATAATTATGAAAAAGTGCCTGTTCCACCGGAGATAAGTCTGCCGGCGGATACCCATTTATGCGTTCGATATACAGTTTAGCCTTCTCAACCTTTTTCAGGTGAAGAAGATTATCCACCAATTGCGTCAGTAGTATTTTCGTCAGAATCTGATTATCCGAAGGATCATTTAACTGCCTGAAAGCCTCTTCGAGTGATGTTTCCGCTTCCTCCAACCGGTTCATGTAACTATACACCTCACCAATTGCATTGAGCGACATCGCCATACCGAATTTGTGGTTCATAGCCTGAGCCTTGGAGTACATCATATCACTTTGGGCAATGGCAATACGGCTCTCCCCTCTAAGGATATGCGAACGGATTACAATCCTTCTCAATTCAAAATACTCATCATACTTGCCTATGGAATCCAACACGGTCGCCAGACTGTCACCCAAAAGAGCGATACTGTCATTCCTCTCTGTATGGATAAAACCGGCATTTTGTCTGAATGAATGGATATAACTTTTTTGCAATTCATCAGGTTGAGCCTGCTGTCGATCAGCATCCCATGCTCTTGCCAGACCAATATTTGTCAAGCATAATAAAGAGAGAACAATAAGATGTCCGACTATTCTTTTCATTCTTAATAAAACCTTCATATATTTTTCACTTAGCGAAGGTATTGATATTCTGCCATTTCACCAAAGAAGTTACAAGAAAAGTAAGAATAATATGTTTTAGGGCATTTACCACACAATCGAACTGTTATTCTATCAAAAAAAAGAAGAGCAGTTTAAAAGAATGAACTATTTTTGCAGTATCATTAATTCCTTAAATTATCAATTGCAGAAACATGGAACACACTTATTTCTTTGCGGTAGACCTGGGTGCCACCAGCGGACGAACCATTTTGGGCTGTCTGGGAGACGGCAAATTAGAGCTGAAAGAGGTTACCCGCTTTCCGAATCATATAATAGAGACCTGCGGGCATTGTTACTGGGACATCTATGCCCTTTACCGCGAAATCATCAACGGACTCAAAGTAATAGCCAAGGACAACATTCCCATCCGCTCCATCGGCATTGACACATGGGGAGTGGATTTCGTACTAATCGGTAAAGACGGTGAACTGCTCCGCAATCCCTATTGCTATCGCGATCCGCACACGGTAGGAGCTCCCGAAGAGTATTTCACGCATATTCCGCGCGAAAGAGTATATGATATTACCGGCATTCAGATAATGAACTTCAATTCATTGTTCCAGTTATCGACACTTCACCGCCATCACTGCACAGCATTGGAAGCAGCAGACAAGATTCTCTTTATGCCCGACGCATTGGGCTATATGCTCACCGGCAAAATGGTCACGGAATATACGATTGCCTCTACTTCACAAATACTGAATCCGCGTACCAAACGCTTTGAAAAAGATCTGTTGGACGTAGTGGGAGTTAAAGAAGAACAATTCGGCCGGTTTGTCTTCCCCGGAGAACAAATCGGAGTACTGACGGAAGAGGTACAGCAACTGACCGGCTTGGGGGCTGTTTCCGTCATTGCGATAGCCGGACACGATACAGCCTCGGCCGTGGCAGCAGTACCGGCTCAAAATGAGAAATTTGCTTATCTAAGCTCAGGCACATGGAGTTTGATGGGTATTGAAGTAAAAGATGCCATTATCAACAAGGAAAGCTACGAACAGAACTTCACCAACGAAGGGGGAGTGGAAGGCACTACCCGGTTTCTGAAAAATATCTGCGGCATGTGGTTGCTCGAACGATGCCGTAAGGAATGGGAAGCAGCCAATAACAATTATTCTTATGCTGAATTGATTGATGCAGCTTTGGCAGCACCCGCTTTCCGCAGTCTTATCAATCCGGATGCACCGTGTTTTCAAAACCCGGCATCCATGATTAAAGCTATCGCCGAATATTGCAGACAGACCAATCAGCCTGTCCCCGAAACGTATGGAGAAATAACCCGTTGCATCTTCGATAGTTTATCCATGCGCTACAAACAGATATTCAGTGTACTGCAAAAGATTGCGCCATTCCCTATCGAGAAATTACACATAATCGGCGGAGGCTCGCGAAACAATTTGCTCAACCAATTCACCTGCAATGCAGTAGGTGTTCCTGTCATGGCAGGACCGAGTGAAGGAACCGCTATCGGCAATATCATGCTGCAGGCAAAAGCAAATGGATTGGTAAACGACATTGCTGCCATGCGTCGCCTTATCAGCACCTCTGTCGAAACTGCTTCCTTTGAGCCGCAGAATGCAACACAGTGGGAAGAAGCTTATAATAAATATCTTGCCTGCTACAGAGAAGATATTTAATATTTGCTATATTTGTAAATTACAGAACAATCAAATTAAAACAAGAAATATGAAATCAATTTTAGACAATCGCCCCGAACTGGCACATGAAGTAAATAAAGTAGCGGAAGTTGCCGGTTATTTATGGCAAAAAGGATGGGCAGAGCGTAACGGAGGTAATATCACCGTTAACATCACAGAATACGTAGACGACGAAATCCGCAATATGCCCGCCATCAGTGAAGTAAAACAAATCGGCGTAACACTGCCCCATCTGAAAGGATGCTATTTCTACTGCAAAGGAACCAATATGCGTATGCGTGATTTGGCCCGCCGCCCCATGGACAACGGCTCTGTAATCCGCATTCTGGACGACTGCGCAAGCTACGTTATTATAGCTGACAAACCGGTCCAGCCCACTTCTGAAGTTCCTTCCCACCTGAGCGTGCATAATTTCCTCATAGGTAAAGGCTCTCCCTATAAGGCATCCGTACATACACACCCCATCGAACTGATTGCCTTGTCACACAACAAGAAATTCATGGAGAAAGATGTAGCCACCAATCTTCTGTGGAGTATGATTCCCGAAACAAAAGCATTCTGTCCGCGCGGCTTAGGCATGATTCCTTATGCCCTTCCCAGCTCAGTAGAACTGGCAGAAGCCACTATCAAAGAACTGGCAGACTATGATGTCGTCATGTGGGAAAAACATGGCATCTTTGCAGTGGACTGCGATGTAATGGCAGCTTTCGACCAAATTGATGTGTTGAATAAATCAGCATTGATTTATATCGCGGCAAAGAACATGGGCTTTGAGCCCGACGGCATGAGCCAAGAGCAAATGAAAGAAATGTCCGTAGCCTTCAATTTACCTAAATAATAAAATAAGTAAGAAGGTGTCGAAACTCTGATAACCTAAAAATCACCCTCGCCACAAGTAGTCGTAGCGAGGGTGATTTCGATAATAAGGGAGTTTTGGCATCCCCACTTTTATTATCTTTCCTAAATGTCCTTTCTCTTTAATGCCATCAAGCCTGAGGTTCCCTACTGTCCAGCTTCTCAAACATTCTGTCGAACTCCGCTTCATCGTAATTCAATTCACTGAAATCAAAATCACCATAAGGCACCTCTGCGGCATCCACTTCTCCGTCAGTCACCCCTTCTATACTATAAGTAAAATCAGTACCGATTGCCTCCATTATAATCGGTATATAGAGGTCGGCTTCCTCGTCTGTATCGGCACGCAAGTAATGCTTACCGTTTCTGCCGAATTCAGTAAACGGTATCTCCTCTTTCTTTTCATCCAGAATATATTTCGTGATATCGAAAGAATCTTCAGAATCTATTCCCACCGCTTCGGCAAAATCAACAGCCCCATACACCAACTTGTGGGCATCAGCATACTCCGCTTTTTCCAAATCCTCATCCATATCAATACGTCTCACCATCATTTCATAATCGTCATAATCCAGATTAAAGAAATACTCAGAATGAAGCAGACCTTTACAATAGATATCCACCAAATAAACCCCCATCGTAAAGTGTCCTTGCGGATGTTGGCGCGTGACAATAATTGTCTTTTCCCCCATATGATCCCATTTTGTTCCTATATAGCACTCTACTATCGGCAACTGTCTTGCTTTCTCCTTTATATATGCTTCCGGGGATAGCGGTTTTTGTTTTTGAACTTTATTCTTTATCATAATTATAGATATTGATTTCGTACTATGGCTGAGTATCCATTTCTGAAAAGTCAAAAACCTGCTACCCTATTCTTCACATGTATTAGACTTTTTAGAGACTCCAGTCCTTTAATGGCAGTAAAGATAGGAAAATATATTCCATAAATAAGACATATCCGAAGAATATTTACTACAATAAAAACAAGCAGGATAAAAATGAGAGCATATCAATACCCTTTATTCCGTTGCAACCTCTTATTTAATATGAAAATGAACGGAGTTTCATTACCGTATGTTTTATCACAATAAGCAGTATAACTCCTGTAATGCCCCAAAGCAGGAAAGAAAAGAGAGATAAAAATCGGTTGGAAGGGATAGAGGCTCTGTTTGAAATCTTGGGAATTCAAACTCTGCATACGCTTAGAACCCCCTAAGTCGTTTCATTAGGCGGACTAAGCGTTTTCGTCCTTTCGATTATGCCTGTCTGTCAGTCGGATTACTACAGTCTTCGGCAGTGGACTGTATAGTCCATTGCAGTGGACCGTACAGTCCGTTACGGTGGACTGTACAGTCTGCCGCAGCAGACTGTAATAATCTTCCGTTTAAAAAGGCTTGGCTGACCCTAAGAAACGGCTTAGTCTTCCCTTTGTTGGTGAATATGATATATTAAATCTCCAAGAATAATGACTGGTCCACATCAAACGATAAATTACACCTTTGCAAAATAAATATAGGTATTATAAGGCAAAAAAACTATCTTTGCCATAACAAAGAATAATCAGACCGGTGTAACCGTCAAAAGAAAATAGAAAAAATGAAGATATATACACTAAACATGGCCGCAGCAATGCTCTTTACTTTGGTCACAATCTCACCTGCCCTTGTGGGCAACAGTTGCGTTGCTCCGAAAGGAGAACAGGAAGACACAACAAGTACAGCCATAAAAGAAAATCCGGGTATCACCGCATTGAGATACAGCAGTCCCGAAGTGCCGGCCAGTATTGTTTTCTGCGGAAAAGCGATAGACCTCAGCCGATATGACCGCCATGAACGTATGGACCGCGAACTATTGGCATTTACCTATATGCACAGCACCTCCCTGCAAATGATAAAGAAAGCCAACCGCTATTTCCCTATCGTAGAACCCATACTGAAGGAAAACGGAATCCCTGACGACTTTAAATATCTGATGGTAATAGAAAGTAACCTCAATCCCATCGCACGCTCCTCTGCCGGAGCCGCCGGACTGTGGCAGTTCATGCAAGGAACCGGACGAGACTATGGATTGGAAGTCAATTCCAACATCGACGAACGCTATCACGTGGAAAAAGCAACCCGCGCCGCCTGCCGTTATCTGAACGATGCTTATGCCAAATATAAAGACTGGGTAGCTGTAGCCGCCTCTTACAATGCCGGACAAGCAAGAATTGCCAGCCAACTGGCAAAACAGGATGTCGACGATTCACTGGACTTGCAACTGGTAGAAGAAACCGCACGCTATGTATATCGTATCCTCGCTGCTAAAATCATGTTCTCCGACCCGACTGCTTTCGGTTTCCGGCTGAGAGCATCTGATTTATACCCTGCCATCCCTTATACCGAAATAACTGTGACAGAAGGAATAGCAGACCTTGCACGCTTTGCACGCAGCAAAGGAATCACATTGGCTATTCTGAAGAATATGAACCCCTGGTTGAGGGAAACCAGCCTGGCCAATCACAGCAAAAGGACTTACAAGCTGAAAATACCCACCAAAGAGGGGATGTATTACAATCCCAAAACGATTGTTCCGTATGATAAAAGATGGGTAGTGGAATAATTTCTCTTTCATTCCAGCTTTCCTCCACAATGTTTGCAAAAGACAGCCTCCTCTTCATGTCCGCCTCTCCCACAGTGCGGACATTTCAGGGCTTGTCTGCGTCTATGTTCTTTCATCATCGACGCAGATACAATGCCTGTGGGAACAGCAATGATAGTATACCCCATCAGCATCACCACAGCCGAGAGAAAACGCCCCAAAGGAGTTTCGGGAGTAATATCGCCATATCCCACAGTAGTCATGGTGACTATCGCCCAATAAATGCTGTTCGGAATATTATTGAAAGCTGTGCCGGGACGCTGTCCTTCAATCATATACATCAACGTTCCGATAGAAATAACCAATATCAGCACAAAGAGAAAAAAAACGATAATCTTGCGACTGCTATAGGTCAGTGAGCGCAACAGCAGATTGCCTTCATCCAGGAAGTTGAACAACTTGAATATGCGGAACACCCTAATCAGGCGAAAGGTGCGGATTACCAGCAGGTAGCGTGCCGTTCCAAAGAACCATCCTATATATAAAGGCAAAGTAGCCAACAAATCAATGATACCGAAAAAGCTTAAAGCATACTTGCGCGGTTGAGGAGAGCAATAAAGCCTTAACAAATATTCTACCGTAAAGAAAAAGGTAAAGACATATTCCGAGAATCGTAAGTAAGGCCCGATAACCGCCGCCCAACCTTGAATACTTTCAGCCACCACTACCAAAATACTAAGCACGATAAACCCGATAAGTGCCACATCAAACCATTTCCCTGCCGGCGTGTCACTCTCAAAGATAATCACATAGATTTTATGCTTCCATTTATCATCATGCAGCAAATGCCGCCATTTTTCCCATATACCTTTCAAAAATGCCATTACTTTTAAGAATAAGTTGCAAATTAACCACAATTATAACAAATATTGCCCGATTTATACCCATAAGAACTATAGTTTTTCACTATATTTGCACAAAACCTTTATAAATATTATAGCATGAAAAGACAACTTCTTACCGGACTATTCACCGTGTTTGCACTCGCGGCAAGCGCACAGTCCAATGAGTGGCGCAACCCGCAAGTTAATGCGGTAAACCGCGCACCGATGCACACTAACTACTTTGCTTACGAAAATGCCGATGCTGCTAAAACAGGACTGAAAGAATCATCAGCCAATTATATGACGCTAAACGGCACATGGAAGTTCAATTGGGTGAAAGATGCAGATGCACGCCCCATGGACTTCTGGAAAACAACCTTCAATGACAAAGGTTGGGACGATATTCAGGTTCCCGGCGTTTGGGAATTAAACGGTTACGGTGATCCCATTTATGTCAATGTAGGCTATGCATGGCGCAATCAGTTTAAGAACAACCCTCCCGAAGTCCCGACCGAAAACAACCACGTCGGTTCTTACCGCCGCGAAATTGCAATTCCCGCTTCATGGAGTGGAAAAGACATTATCGCTCATTTCGGTTCCGTCACTTCCAATATGTATATATGGGTAAACGGCCGTTATGTGGGATATAGCGAAGACAGCAAACTGGAAGCCGAATTCGACCTGACCCCTTATCTGAAACCGGGACAAAAGAACTTAATCGCTTTTCAAGTATTCCGCTGGTGTGACGGTACCTATCTGGAAGATCAGGACTTCTTCCGTTTCAGCGGTGTAGGACGTGACTGTTATCTATATGCACGCAACAAGAAACGCATTCAGGATATCCGCGTCACTCCCGACTTGGATGCAGAATATAAAAACGGTTCACTGGCCGTGAAACTCGACCTGAAAGGAAGCGGAACCGTCGATTTGGAATTGGTCGATGCCACCGGCAAGCAAGTAGCCACAGCTACTGCCAAAGGAAGCGGCACGGTGACCATGAACGTAGAGAATCCGAATAAATGGAGTGCCGAGACTCCTTATTTATATACTTTGCGTGCCAGCATGCAGGGAAGCAATGAAGTTATCCCCGTAAAAGTCGGTTTCCGCAAAATTGAACTGAAAGGAGGTCAAATCCTGGTCAACGGAAAAGCTGTTCTTTTCAAAGGAGCCGACCGTCATGAACTCGACCCGGACGGAGGTTATGTAGTGTCGCCCGAACGTATGCTTCAGGATATTCAAATCATGAAACAATATAATCTGAACGCTGTGCGTACCTGCCACTACCCGGACAACAACCTGTGGTACGACCTTTGTGACAAATACGGTATTTATGTAGTAGCCGAAGCAAATGTGGAATCTCACGGAATGGGCTACGGTGAAGCTACTCTGGCAAAGAACCCGTCATTCAAACAAGCACACCTGGAACGCAACCAGCGTAATGTTCAACGTGGCTTCAACCACCCCAGCATCATCTTCTGGTCATTGGGTAATGAAGCCGGAGACGGCCCCAACTTCGAAGCATGTTACAAATGGATAAAGGCAGAAGATCCCAGCCGTGCCTGCCAATACGAACAAGCCGGTCTGAAAGACCATACCGACATCTTCTGCCCGATGTATTACGGCTATGAAGGTATGGAAAAATACGGTCAGCGTACCGATACTACCAAACCGCTTATCCAATGTGAATATGCCCACGCCATGGGTAACTCTCAAGGCGGATTCAAAGAATACTGGGACCTCATCCGCAAATATCCGAACCTGCAAGGTGGCTTCATCTGGGACTTCGTCGACCAGTCCGTTCGCTGGAAAGGCAAGAACGGAGTTGAAATCTATGCTTACGGTGGCGACTTCAACCGCTTCGATGCATCCGACAACAACTTCTGCGACAATGGTTTAATCAGTCCCGACCGCAACCCTAATCCACACATGCACGAAGTAGGCTATTTCTATCAGAACATCTGGACTACTCCTGCCGACCTGAGCAAAGGGGAAGTTAACGTCTACAATGAAAACTTCTTCCGCGACCTTTCTGCTTACTATATGGAATGGGAAGTGCTGAAAGGCGGAAAAGTAATCCGTTCGGGACGTGTGGACAATCTCAATGTCGCTCCGCAACAGACCGCCAAAATTAAACTTGACTTAGGCAAGACTTGCCAGTGCACAGAATGGCTGTTGAACGTATCCTACAAACTGAAGAACCGCGAAGGCTTATTGGCTGCCGGTCATACAGTTGCCAAAGACCAGCTTACTCTGAATCCCTACAAGGCTCCGGCCATGGACTTGAAGAATGTAGAAACAACCAATGTGGCTATCGTTACTCCTCAAATCATCGACAACCAGCAGAACTACCTGATAGTAAAAGGTGAAAACTTCACCATCGAGTTCAATAAAAGAAACGGTTACTTGAGCAAATACGATGTTAATGGTCTGGAAATGATTAAAGAAGGCGCTGCGCTGACTCCCAACTTCTGGCGTGCTCCTACCGACAATGATTTCGGTGCCGGCCTGCAACACCGCTTTGGCGCATGGAAGAATCCGGGGTTGAAACTTGTCCGTCTGGCTTCCACTACTGTAGACAATCAAGTACAGATAACAGCCGAATACGACATGAAAGCCGTTTCTGCCAAACTCTATCTGGATTATGTCATCAACAACCAAGGTGCCATTAAAATCACCCAAAAGATGACAGCCGACAAAAATGCCAAGGTATCTCCGATGTTCCGCTTCGGTATGCAGATGCAAATGCCGAAGAACTTCAATACCATTGAGTTCTACGGACGCGGCCCGGTTGAAAACTACAGCGACCGTAACCATAGCACAGATTTAGGTATCTATCGCCAGAGTGTAGACGAACAATTCTACTCCTACATCCGTCCACAGGAAACCGGTAACAAGACCGACATCCGTTGGTGGAAACAGTTGAATGCCGGCGGTAATGGCGTGAAGATTGTAGCCGAAGCTCCTTTCTCTGCCTCTGCATTGCATTACACCATCGAATCATTGGATGACGGCGCACAGAAAGACCAGCGTCACTCACCCGAAGTGAAGAAGGCCAACCTCACCAACTTGTGCATCGACAAGGCACAAATGGGATTGGGTTGCGTCAACAGTTGGGGAACGATTGCGTTGCCTAAATATCAATTGCCTTACGGAGACTATGAATTTACGTTCATCCTCTCTCCTGTAAAGCATAGTGTGGGCATGGAATAAAAAGATAACTCAAAGCATTGAATAAGGACAGCCGGATTTATCTTTCGGCTGTTCTTATTTAATCTTATCCACTTGCTTCGCTCTATCTTTTTCTTTATAATTGCAAAATACTTAAGCTATCATTATGAAAGAACACAGTCATATCTTCTTTTTACATCCTTAGTATAAGCTAATATAGAAGCATTGGCTATTGGTGAGCGGACTCCGTTACACCGTTTCTGCCACCGCAGCTTATAGACCAGAACATGGCTGGCATTAAAATATTAATTATCATATCATAGACACTCATGAACAAGCAATCTGCTATCTTCTACTCCTTACTGTTCCTGTTATGTTGCTCCTTCACCAAGCAACATAATGAGGAATGGAAAGAAATTAGCAATAAGTTCTACTCCATAACCTTGCCTTGCCATTGGAGCACAAAGAATGAAAAAGGCAACGGCATCATACCGGAAGAGCGAGACGCCCGGTCTATCGGTTGTCATCTCTATTATCTGATATGGGAAACTCCATTGATTAATTTCCGGGAAGACTTACCGAATCATGTATTGTGTTTCATTGAAAGCTATCAGAAAACAGATAAGGCATCCCCTATTACTTTAAAAGAAGTAGAAGAATTGGAAATGAAAAAGATTTCCGGTCCTATCCGGCTCTGCAGCAAAACGAAAATCAAATCCGATAAGAATCAAGAAAGGTTTGTCATTGTGCAAGAGAGCCAAGAATATGATAAGACATGGAATACATATCGTGTTTACTATTTATTACAGCAAGATGACGATATAGTACATTGTGTAACCATAAGGCTGAGAGAGAATTATGCCAAAAAGAATCCGGCGAAAATCGAAGAGATAAAACGGATTCTTGACTCTTTTACCATAAAAACAAAGCAAATATGAAGAACCGCCACATTATATTAATCGTTCTACTGTCAAGAACATCACTTGTCTCCTTCCCAATTTCCCCGTGTAAAATCCGGTATCTCTACCGGAACACTGCCTTGCCGCACCGAAAGTTCGCTCAACTCCGTGATGCACGACCATTCGGCTGCATCATACACATCCTGATCTAAAGGCAGACCATTGCGCAGGCAATGCACCAGACGATAATCCATGATATAGTTCATCTCGTTCGGCATCTCTTTCCGCTTTGCCTCCTCACCGATGGTAGCAGTGAACGGATGCTTATAACGTTCCATTACTTTCTCAAATTCCTCTCCTGCCAAGGGCTCCTTACCATACTCATCCAGCAGGATGCAAGGCATGGGATATTTCTGCATGAAGCCTTTTGTGCCGCACACAGTCTGATGCCGGCTGTATGGGCGCGGAGTCGTCACATCATATTGCAATACGATAGTACGCCCTTTGACCGTCCGAATCAATGTCGTATTCACATCTCCCATCAGATAAGGTTGTGCAGCCTCGGCGGAATGCATGCCAAACTGCCTGCGGGCATAAGCCGACAGCCCCGCTTCACGCGATGACATGGATACAAGATACTCCATGCGGTCCCCCCGATGAATGTCCATCCATTGGCAGATAGGGCCCAGCCCGTGAGTGGGATACGGATTTCCGGTATGCTGCTGGCTATAAAGCTTTATCCAATTATTATGATAGCCGCCTTCCGTTTCATCGGCAAAATAATGACGGCGGAGATCATGGATATATGCTCCTTCGGCGTGGGTTATCTCGCCCAATGCACCTTGTTGCACCATGTTCAGAGTAGTCAAGGCAAAAGCATCATAACAACAGTTCTCCAACATCATGCAGTGCCGGCGTGTCTGCTCGGCGGTATCCACCAAGCGCCAGCAGTCCGCCACACTCATGGCGGCAGGCACCTCAAGGGCGGCATGGCGTCCCTGCTGCATGGCATATACCGCAATATCGGTATGTGTCAGCCAATCCGTACAAATATAAACCAAGTCAATATCCGCACGTCCGCACAATTGTCTCCATCCCCCTTCTTCGCCATAAGCAACAGCCGCAGGGCGGTTAAAACGACTGAGCAACGCAGTGGCACGCTCTATATTCTGAGGGCGTAAATCGCATATCGCCTTTACCTCCACACCCTCCAGATGCATATATCGTTCAAGAGCCAAAATCCCCCTATTACCCAGCCCCACAAAGCCAATGCGGAGGACAGGTATAGGAGGACATGTCAAATGAAGTACGTTCCGGTTCATCATAATGAAATCTTTGCTTGTTTCTTTATGCCGCAAAGATAATCATTTGAGTTAAATGATGGAAGTACGTTTCGTAAATTCTATAATTTCAGGCACATAACCGAAGGCAAGTCCTGTCACGGTATCGGCACAGCCATAATAAATGGCGATGCGTCCTGTCTCTTCGTCGTGCAGTGCAGCACAAGGGAAGCACACATTGGGCACGTCGCCCATGCATTCGTAAGGAGTACGCGGCGAAAGCAGATAGGCTCCCGAACGGTATTTCACTTTCCACGGTTCGTCCAAATCGAGTAATGCCGAGCCGAAAGCATATACATAACCGTTGCACGAGCGGAGCACTCCGTGATAAATCAGCAGCCAGCCTTCCGGTGTTTCGATAGGAATAGGCCCTGCACCAATTTTCAGGCACTGCCATGCACTCACTTCAAAAGGAGCCGGACTCATCACCAGCCGATGCCGTCCCCAGAACTCCATGTCGGGTGATTCACTGTAATAAATATCTCCAAACGGAGTATGTCCGTTATCGCTCGGGCGGCTCAACATGGCATAACGGCCGTTTATCTTGCGCGGAAACATCACTCCGTTGCGATTGAATGGCAGGAAAGCATTCTCCAACTGATGGAACGTCTTGAAGTCCTTTGTCCACGCCACACCGATAGTAGGCTGACCTTTGTAACCGTTGCACCAGGTGACATAATAACGGTCTTCTATAAAACAAACACGCGGGTCGTAACCGTACACCCATTCGCCCACTTCCGCATTGTCGCACTCAAACTTCAAAGGTTCGGGATTGATATCCCAATGAACGGCATCTTTGCTGAAGCCCACATGCAGACGCATGCGCCGATTCGTGTCATCGCAACGGAACACTCCGGCATAACTGTCACCGAAAGGCACCACAGCACTGTTGAATATACTATTGGAAGTAGGAAGCAAATCGCGCGGAATGATAGGATTGGCAGAGTAGCGCCACACCACTTCTTTCGAACCGGCCGGACGATCTTCCCAAGGCATGTTAGATAAGTTGCTCATAAACGTATTTTTTGATTTGGTTTTTAATGAATACAAAAATACACATTATAACAACAGGAACAACGTTTTGAGGGAAAACACTTCACCCTTCTACTTTACTTTTCTCACATTCAGATAGTAAAGAAGCGATTCTTTCACTCTCTCGTCCGAAGTCACAACCAGGAATTCTCTTCCTCTACCATATAAGAAACAATAATCCTTATAAAGGGCTATGCCTGCCAGCTCCTCCCAAGCAATCTCTTTCTTCTGCTCCGCCCTGTCATATACCAGTCCTTCAGGAGTCATTTCAACCCAAGTATGCCCAGCAACGGATTTCCTGTAAATCTTGTTCAGCCGTATGGGAAGCATAATCAATATATAAAAGAGACACAGGAACAAAATCAGTAGAGGAGTAAACAAACTTTGCCCTTCGGGAGCAATATAGTATCCCGTACACAATGCAATACACAGATAGATGACAAACAATAAGGAAAAACTAAAATGACGAATATCCCATAATTTATAAAGTGCATATTTCTTCAGGCTAATATCGTAATCACAAACGACAACACCGGGAGAACGTGTCAGTCTACTCTTCGGAATCCGAAAGATACGCAACAACTGAATTCCCCGTTTCACTCCGTAAGCAAACAGCAAACTCATCACACCAAGATTTATCAACAGCCACCACCATAACCGTTCATTTGCCAACTCCGGTTGCCCCGTCAGCACCATTACGACCCATGTGATGCCCATTATACACAACAGGAGACCACACATCACAGTTAAAATCCAGCCTTTTATCTTCATCATAGCTCCTTATTTTAAGTTTACGATAAGAAGACGTCCCTGAAACGAATTCTTCAACGGAGTGGGATTCCGCTGAATCCAAAGTCCGTCAAACAGTGTATTGAAACGGTCTGCCTTGGCAATGTCATAATAGGCTTCCATCATGCTGACGAACATGCTCTTACCAAAACGACGAGGACGAATCAGAAACAAATACTTACTCGTAGCTTCCAACAACGGCAGATACATTGTCTTGTCCACATAATAGAAATTTTCATTCCTCACTTCCTCAAACCGAGCCACACCGTAAGGCAATCCTTTTACTTTTTCCATGATACATCTTTTTAGGCATCCTTTATCACACAAAGATAGAAACTCTTCCTCAAGTTTCCTAATTCCTTCTGTTAGAATTATCCAATCGTATCCGGGACAAAGATTATATGGAGTACAGCTAAAATTCCAAATCAGCCACTTGAGGATTGTGGTCGGACAACAGAGCATCGGGGACTTCCGCCGGAATATCGCATCCCTTCACTCTTATCTGCGGAGTGACAAATATAAAATCAATCTTCTCACAATCCTTTGCCGGAATGCGGGCAAAGTCATGGAACGTATAATCCACACCGGTCACACGGTCGGCTATCTTATAAGCATCCTTCATGGCAAACTCATTCGTAGTAATGGTTGCATACGCATTGCTTGCATCCGTCACATTGAAATCACCTGTCACGACAGCCGGACGCCCGCCTACTATTTCCTTAATCTTTCTGATAATGAGCAACGCACTTTGACGACGCGCTTCTTCACCGATATGGTCGAAATGGGTATTTACTGCCATAAATATCTTTCCGGTGGATTTCTCTCTGAATTTAGCCCATGTAGCAATACGCACACAAACAGCATCCCACCCCATCATACCTACACTGTCCGGATTCTCAGCCAGCCAAAAAGTATTTGAATCCAACACCTCGTATTTATCTTTCCGATAGAATAAAGGAGCATACTCTCCCGCAGTCCTGCCATCATCACGGCCGACACCGATACCGTCGTACTCAGGCAGTCCGGCACGCAAATCGAGGAACTGGTTGTGTAATACTTCCTGCATACCGAGGATATCTATTTTCTGTTCTTGAATGAATTTGCATACGCGTGCTTTGCGATACTGCCAGTTGTTCAAGCTATCCTGCGGATTATCATAGCGAACATTGAATGTAGCCCAACGAATGTCTGTCGTTTTTTCTTTCATACAGCCCGCCAACGACAAAAGGGCTATTGCAAGAAATAAAATGTGTTTCATACTGCCTCTATCTAAAGTTTCATTTAAAGGATTTGCAAAAGTAGTAATAGTTTTGATAATATTCCTGTTGAAAGGCTGTTTGATTGATCTATCCAACAACAAAAAAAGAGAAGTCATCCCAAAAAACCGAATAACTCCTCTTAGCTATGGAATCGCTTACCCCGCTTTATTCACTCCATTCTGCAGCGTACCACCACATTCTTTTAACAATATTCTTTTCAACTCATGCACTTTATCCAAATGAGTACTTGAAAGGTCATTTAATTCTTGCGGATCATCCGGTAAGAAAAAGAGTTCTATTTCATTCCGAGACAAATAATAACGAAGCTTCCAGCCGTCTGCTGTTACAATACCCGGTCCTGTATTCGACCCGAACACAATATACGGATGAATATTCCCTGTTTCTCCCTTCAGTAATTGGGATAAGAACGAACGTCCATCCTTTTGTTGCATTTCCAAACAAAGTTCCAACCATTCCACCATGGTAGGCAAAAAATCATAATTGGCAACTAAAGCATCACTTACTTTTCCAGCAGGAACAATACCGGGACCATAAAACACAAGCGGTATACGAACTCCTCCTTCCAAATTGCTACGTTTCAACCCTGCCATGCCGGCATTACCATTGAAAATATCTCCACTAACAGAACTACGGTACTTGTCTGTATAATTATTAAACAACTGTCCTGTCTGTAAGTTACGGTAAGGTTTCTCACACCGTCCTTTCTGTGAGTAATAAATTTCATGCCCGTTATCAGCAGAGAATACAATAACAGTACAATCTGCAATTCCCAACCGTTCCAACTCGGCAAGGATAACACCCACATTATCATCCAGCAGTTTTACCATTGAAGCATATTCACGTTCTATAGGAGTCAATGACGGATTAGCAGCCACTTCGGGATGAATGGCAGGGATAGCCACTGGACCATGAGGCAATTGAGTAGGATGATATAGAAAAAAAGGTTCATCACGATGTTCACGTAAAAAAGCAAGTATCTTCTCCAAAAACAAATCCTGAGAATAGACCTCCTTTCCTATCCGGTTCCGTCGTTCTGCTAATGTTTCAGCAGTTTCATTCTCTATACTTTTCCCTCCATTAGTTAATGTGTTTCCACTGATAGGAACAATATGCCCATTATCAAACAGAAAAGGAGGATAAAACCCATGACAACGTGCATGATCCAAATAACCATAATAATAATCCCAACCGTGATCTCGCATCTGCTTACGCGTAGCAGTGAAGCCCCATTCCAATTTGCCTATTTGAGCTGTAGTGTATCCGGCCTTCTTAAATATCTGGGGTAAATAAAAATCCCCCTCCGGCAGACGGACATCTTCTGCATTTATTTCTTTTTCCATTTTAGCAATACTAGCGGTATCAGACAAAGAAACTGAAAAAGCAGCACCTCTAGAAATATTCCACTTATCTGTGCCATGACAATCATGGTACCCTGTAAGTAACGAAGCACGCGCCGGGGCAGAAAGCATACAGCCATAAGCACGACTGAAAGAAGTGCCATGCTGTATCAACCGATCAATATTAGGGGTCGTGAATTGCTGTTGCCCATAAGCAGACAACATACCCATCCCCATATCATCAGCATAAATATAAATAATATTAGGATGTGTGAACGAATCAGAGGAAGAAGATGTTACTGCATGGACAGCCGACAATGGAAACATAGTCAACCCTAGAGCGAATGCTGTACATATGATATTGGGCTTTATTATTCGATACATAAAAAATTATAATATTTAGATAACGACTATTTTATTTTCTCAAAAGAATAGGTTCACAAGAAAAGATTACCAGAGAGTCCTAATTATTAGAAAGTTCTCCGGTAATTTTCCCAATTTAGATTACCATCCCGGATTCTGTTTTAATTGTTCATTCAAAACCAATTGTGTCACAGGTATCGGATAAAGGTAATAATGTTCCTTCCATCCTTTGCCTTGACTAAGCGGCGCATCAAGTTTATAGCAACGCCCCGCATCAGGTCCGGTCATCATCCATTTCATGGAAGTAGGCATTTCCGTGCGGAATTGCTCACTCATACGCACTCCCAAGGGTTGAGGATTAATAAACCAATCTGCCGTCTTCCAACGACGGATATCATGAAAGCCAAATCCTTCGCCCATCAATTCCACCATTCTTTCACGCCGGATTTCCCATAACACCGGTGGCACACGAGGATCACGAGCAGGATCAAAAGTCTCTGTAATGCTACTTACAGTCATAGCGGGCATATCTACGCGCTGCCGCAAACGATTAATGGTAAGATCGGCTACAGATTGATCAAAGTTCCCTTGCTCAAACATAGCCTCAGCATAATTAAGCATCACTTCTTCAATATGAAATATAGGTGAATCAGTGGTCGAAAACTCAGCACCGCCGGTTACATTCGTTTCCACATTATAAAACATATATACATAATATCCTGTATTATTGGACATAGGAGCTAAAGAACCTGCGGCTCCCTTGATATGCGGCATACGATCTATAGTAAACGGTTGCCAAGACCATACAGGGAAAGGACGATTCCCTGTCTTATCCAGTTCATTCATCAAATCCAAATATTCACGATCTTTCGGATCATCCGTATATTCCCATTGCACATTTCCACCCGGTAACCGTTGTACACGATAAGGCGGAATAACCCGATAAAGTAAACGACGGTCACGGTGACGGAATTCATCAGCCATAGTCGATTGTGAACCGGCTCCTTCATACCGAGGACTAACAGATGTAGGCAATCCGTCATCACACAAATAGCGTTCTGCAGTACGGGCATGCATCTCAACCTGTTGCCCTCCCCCTCGTTCGTGACGTGAAAACGGTTGCATAATCACATTTTCCCTGTATTCCTTAAACAGAATGACACCGGGATAGCCTTGCAAATCTTCCGTGCTCCATAAATGCTGATAGTTTTCCCCTATCTGAGGATAATCTTTTATCAACAATTCACTTACCCGTATACACTCATCCAAATAAGTTTTCTCACCTCCTAAACCATGGTATTTACGCCAAGTACCTTCAAATAACGAGAAACGTGAAAGTAAAGCTCGCACAGCATCCCGCCCAATGGTGTTATCTCCTTCACCGTTCAATTTGATATGTTCTTCAGCCCATTTCAAGTCTGTAAGTATATGATTTGCCACTTCGTCACGAGAAGTACGAGAACCGTAAATAATTTCTGATTCATTTTCGCCCAATACATGGTCTATCCAGGGTACATCACCAAACCGCGACATCAACTCCATATAACGATAAGAACGAAAGAAAAGACCTACAGCACGCCAATGGTCTTTATCCCCTTGGCTCATGGCAGATGCATCAATATTATCGAGTAACGTGTTCACCTTACGGATATATGAGAAATCCCATCCTCCCGGAGCTGTTTCAGGGCTAACAGTCTGCCACGCCCAACGGTTGGTTCCATTAGAATTATACAGATAATTAGCTTCCACATCTCCCTGATAAAGTGCTCCGGCATCCTTAATACGTTGCAAATGGTTATCATCAGAAAAAACAGAATAAAGCGACCAACCGTAAGTTTGGAAGTTTTCATAAGTTACAAAAGCTGTTTTATCCGTCAATTTGTCAACAGGAGCCTTGTCAAGAAAACCGTCATTGCATCCCGCTTGCATCACAGTCAATAGCGAGAGGCATCCAATATATAGATATTTTTTTGTAGTCATAATGAATGTCTTTTTAAAGATTGATACTAACGCCAAATGAATAAGTAGCCGTCATAGGATATTGCCAACTCAAAGCTTCTGGGTCTATTCCCGACAGCAGACTGGAAATGGTAAATAGATTTTCACCGCTAAAAAATACCTTAGCACCGGTAAGCGACATCTTTTGACAGAGAGACTTTGGCAGATTATAACCCAAAGTAATATTTTTCATACGCAGATAAGCGGCATTAGACAGAAACTTAGTCTGTGTCCATTGATTTACGCTATGGGCGTATTGTGCGTTTTGATAGATTCGTCCATAATAAGCATTTGGATTCTCGGGAGTCCAATAATCCATTTGATGGGAAAGGAACGTCGAAAAGGTTCCGGCATGAGGGAACATAATCTCACCACCTATCCATGCATCACGTTTCGCCACCCCCTGCATCAGGAAAGAAAAATCAATGCCTCTCCAGCTTACAAATCCGTTTATACCGAAATTGTAACGTGCAGCATTATTGCCTATAATCTTCAAATCACCCGGATTATCCAATGTAGCATCGCCGCGGTCTATACGGTTTGTACTATTCTCACTGTCACGCAAATTCATATATTTAATATCACCCGGATGCTGGATAGCCACTCCGTTAATGTTTACCACACCATCCTTCAAAGTTCCGTCTGTATTGAAATCATCATCGGTATAAAATCCGTCTGTCACATATCCCCAAATGGTTCCTATTTCATAACCTTTATAATATTGATTGACTTCCTGACCATTCTTCGTGGTAAAAAGGGAATAAGTATCATTATTAAAGCGAGTGATTTTAGTACGAGAATCATATAAGTTAAATCCGATACCATAATTCCAGTCACGTATCTGGTCACGCCATGAAATACTAAGTTCCCAACCGTTGGTACGCAGGTCGGCTGCATTCTGTAAAGGTGCCGCCGCCCCTGCTACCGCAGGAAAATCCATTCCTGGAGCCAACATTCCTTTCGTATCTCGACGATACCAGTCGAATGTACCACTTAAACGATTACCCAGCAGTGAAAAGTCTATTCCAACATCAATAGTTTCCACTTTTTCCCATGTATAGTTGGCACGTACCAGTCCCGGTGCAGTCAAGGTCGTAGGTACTTTCCCATTATAAATCCATTTGGCATCTTCAGGATTCATTACAGAATAAAATCCATAATTATCTATGGCCTGATTGCCAAGTTGTCCCCATGAGCCACGTAACTTTAGGGATGAAAGTACTTCTCGCAACGGAGTCATAAATGCTTCTTCTGCAATGTTCCACCCGATGGATACAGAAGGGAAGAAACCGAAGCGATTCTTTTTCGGGAATTTAGAGGAACCATCATAACGTCCATTGGTTTCAATCAGATAGCGGTCTTTATAATTATAATTAATACGATAGAATGCCCCTCGCAATGCATACTCATCATAACTGTCCGAAGTTTCCACAACACCTGTACCACCGGCTAATGAAGGAAGATCATTACTAATCATGTTGAAGTTCTTAGACCATTGACGTTCAAAATTGCGTGAATCCTGATTAAACCCTCCCATCAACGTAAAGTTGTGTTCCTTATTAATATCAAATTTATAGGTGGCATAAAGATTCAGTGAATTATAAGAAACAAACCGGCGATCCATATAAAACTCATTCTTCGGATCAGATGGATTCAGTGCATCTTGTAATCCTTGATGGAGCACGAAGTAATTATTATATTTTCGATTCCGGTTTACTGTATAATCATAAGTATACTCCAATACAGCCTCCAATCCCTTCAAAGGCTTCAGAACCGTACGTGAAAACAAACGTGTATTACGATTATTCCAAGTCTGTTCACTTGCCTGATTGATGGCATTTTCAGGAGTCTGTACCAAGCAGTCAACTCCTTCATAAGGCAAGGTGCCAATAGGATGATAACTGGGACGATTCAAGTGCCAAAACTGCTGATGCCAGCCCGCATTGGGGAAAGAGCGTGTTCCATTGGCAAACTTGACGTCAAGCGAAGTAGTAAGCCACTTCGTTATGTCGGCACTGATATAAGATGATGCATTGACACGCCGATAACCGTCTTTATCGGTAATCAGAATACCGTCCTCATTCGTATACCCCAATGCCATACGGTAATTTATTTTTTCGCTGCCCCCGGTAGCAGACACGTTATGAGTCTGTTTAAATCCGGTTTCCAGCATATCACCGATAACATCCGTCTGACGCAGAAAATATTTTGTTCCATCAATGTCTGTCCATCCATCCGGATATTTGGAAGGGCTATTTTGGTATTCTTCCAGTAATCCGAGCCAAGTATCAATATTCTGCCCCGTCCAATAGGCCGAATATCCCATATCCTTCAAGCCCTTTACCGTCTGCATGGGTGAAGCCGCACGCGGACGGTCGGTCACTTTAGAAAAGGCAAAGTTGGCACTATAATTGATGGAAAGTCGGTCATTGCGTTTCCCCTGCTTGGTCGTAATCAAAATAACACCAAATGCTGCACGTGCTCCATAAATGGCTGCTGAGGCAGCATCCTTCAGTACCGATACACTTTCAATGTCTTCCGGATTAATCAGATTGATATTATCCGTCACCACATTATCCACTAGGATAAGAGGACTTCCATCACCATTAATGGAAGCCATGCCGCGTACATTGATTTTCTTACCAACTCCCGGTTGAAGTCCGCCGTTGTCTCCATCCGTTGAAAAGGTCAGTCCCGGAACAGCCCCTTGCAAAGCAGTAGTAATATTTGTAACCGGACGTTCTCCCAGCACTTTATCCATACTTACTGCAGTAACCGCCCCTGTCAGGTTCACCTTTTTTTGCGACCCAAAACCAACAACGACTACCTCATCCAATGTCTTTGAATCTTCTGCCAGCACCACATTCACCGTGCTCTTCCCCTTCACGGCAACTTCCTTCGGAATATATCCAATAAAAGAGATGTACAGTATGGCATCCTCAGAGACCTCCAATGCAAACTTTCCGTCTACATCCGTAATGGTACCCTGCGCTTCATTACCTTTTACCACTACATTAGCACCAATAACAGGTTCCCCGGTTGCATCGCGTACAACTCCCGTCACTTTTCGTCCTAACTGCTGTAAGACATCCGTTCCGGGCGTCAAGATGACATGATTCCCATCAATCTCATACTTTACTGAAGTACCTTTAAACAGTTCTTCCAATACGACACTTATCGGACGGTCCTTAACTTTCACTGTCACCAGCCTGTCCACATCAATCAGTTTACTGTTATACACCAGATAAAATCCCGATTGGCGTTCAATTGCATTCAAGACCTTCTCTACACTACTTTGTTTCATATCTAAAGAAACATTCTGCAATGTTTGCGAAAAAACATTGCCAGCCTTCAGGTTAAGAAAGACTGCAAAAAGTAAAATAAGTGTCACTCTCATAGCTAAAGGAATTTTGTGCCCTAACCGTCCGGTAAACGGTTTTCGGCAGCATGTCATTAAAGTTAATTCCATTCTTTCCAAATTTAAAGTTAACAATAGGTTTATTAATAGTTTCGCATAATAGACGAATGAGACATTAATGCACCCTATGGAAAAAATGAACTTTTTTTAATTTATATCGAAAGCCTTTCCCTATAATTATTCAAGTTTCAGAATCACCTTACGACGACGATAGGTATAGTCATCTTGCTTTTCCGGTTCCATGATCTTGAAATGCATCGGAGCCGTACGTTCAAGTATAGAAAATATTTCGGTCAGATTCTCATTGACAAAAGTTGCAGAAAACTCGTAATGATCGGTATGCTGTCCAGTCACAACGAAATCCACATTAAAATGGCGAGAAAGCTTATGCAATATTTCGTCCAGACTTGCCCGCCGGAATATCAACTTTCCTTCACGCCACCCTGTCTCCTCCGCCAAATCGCAAGAAGTGACATTTAAAGTATTTTTTGCTTTATGTAATATAGCCTGTTCACCCACCTTTAATTCGGTTAATGCTTTATCCCCCATCCATATTTCCACATGCCCTTGAGCCAAAGTTGCTTCTGTCACCGGATCGGTGTCATAAGCCGAGACATTAAATTCCGTTCCATAAGCGCTGACAGTCATACCATCGGGGGTAGAAACATCAAAACGATGTTTCTTATCAGCCTTTACCTTAAAGTAAGCCTCCCCTGCCAAGGCCACTTTCCTTTCGGCTGTAGAGAATTCACGCGGATAACGTAGAGTTGATGAAGAATTAAGCCATACCACCGTACTGTCCGGCAAAACAAGTTTGGAAACAGTTCCGCGCACCGATGTCACTTCCACCCATCCAGCTATATGTGGCATTTTTTCCTCCTCTTCCCATAAAAAGAAAAGAGAAACGAGCAGTGGCAATAACAAAATGGCAGCAGCATTACGCACCACTTTCCAAGCCTTGGACAGCCATTGTTCCCAACGTATCCGTTTCTCCAGTTGATCCCAATTTTGCCGAGTCCGAAACTGCGATTGCTCGCTTAGCAAAGCACTTTGTTGATAAATAAACCGATAGTCATCTAATTCCTTCCGGAGTTCTTCAGATTGAGCACATTCCCTCTCAAAAACCTTTTCTTCCTCCAATGACAGCTTTCCATTCAGATAAGCCACTATTTTATCTTCTTTTGTTTCCATATATTCTTAATTCTTAGGTTATATAGACGAATTAAAAAGAATTTACCCTATCATCAAGGCTCTAAAAATAGTAAAAGAAGAGGAAGAAAGTCTTTTAGCTCGCTTCTCAACAACTTCAAGGCCCGGCTGATATGCGCCTCCACCGTCTTTACTGAAATTCCACATTCTTCTGCTATTACAAGATAGGTCTTACCGTCAAAACGATTCATCTCGAAAGTATGACGTACATTTTCAGGTAATTTGGCCAATGCCATATTTAGGTGTTCTTCCAGTTCGGAAACAGCATACAGTATAGTTGTGTCTTCTTCATTTGAAACTCCACTCACAAATTGTTTTTCCTGATAAGCCGTTTCCAACTCCCTCCTTCTTACCCAGTCTATACAAGCATTGCGCACACTGGTCACTAAAAAATTCCGTGCAGAAGTGGTAATGGTTATCTGATGGCGATTCTTCCACAACTGAAAAAAAACCCCTTGTACAATGTCCTCACATACCTCCTTTTGTTCCACATACCTTTTTGCAAAAAGACACAGGGGAGCAAAGAAATCGAAAAACAATTTCTTGTATGCCGTAACATCATCCCTTGTGAGTATGCGGATAAATAGCAGGTCTATATCGTTATAGTTTTGCATGACTAAACAAAAACTATAAAGTTATGGTTCTTCGTCACTTAAGGTGAACATTTGAATAAAATGTTATAATATTTATTTCTAACAAGTATTATAATTACGTTGCAATACAAGTATCTATATTAACTCATAATACAATTGTTATAAACAATCCCCCCATAAGCACAAACAATAAATTACAATGGACAGTTAACATAGGTGCTTGGCTAAATTACAAAGAATTCATGCAAGGCAACAAAGATAAGCCTTCTTTTTGAATTTATATCTTAATCATATATTAAAATCCGATTTTCCATATAAAGGATTACCAAAGAGCGGGCATATAAGGACTTGGACGGATGGATTTAGTAACAGAGTTCTCGAAAATACTTTCAATAAGATAAAGACCATTAGCCGACAGTTCTTTTATCTTTATTCGGCAACATTACTCTGACACAGAAGCACCCATGTGACGAATGACTTCCCCACAAAGATCGTCAATTCCTTTATGGAATATTCCGCTAGGATAAACGCTAAAATGAGGAAGGGTAAGAAATAGAGTTCCAAGGTTGATAAAGTACGCAATATATTGCACATCAACAGTCTGAAGCAAAAATACCAACTTCTATCCTATTCTACCTATCAATGATTATGGAATTGTGTTTAGGGGCACAAAAAAGAAGGCATCCTTTTATCAAAGGACACCTTCTTTAATGATTCATCTATCTTAAGTAGATAATATACTTAGGATAATGATTAGGGCTTATTGATAGTCATAGGCAATGTAACGGTAGTCTTAATACCATTCAATGCTGTAACTGTCATTTCAAGAGTTGCTGAATAGTTAGGAGCATAAGTCATACCTTCCAAAGCGATACCGTCAGCAGATAATTTAGCTGTCGCACCGGTAGGAACACCTTCACCCTTAACTACGAATGTGAACTTATCATTTGTTGCACCAAACAATGTCATTGTATTGTAAACTGCCACCTTTGCACTGCTGGCAACTAATTGCAAACCTTCTTCTTTTCCAGCTGCTTTGGTTTCATCAAATTTAGCAATAGTACCTTTACCATCTGATGTAATTGCAACATTCAAATCTGCCACTTTACCGGCTTTGTAGAAGTTAAGCACCGCATCATTGAACGGAGACATAAAGTTTACTGCAAATGCAGGAACTTCAACTTTCAAGCCTGCTTTACCGTTAATCGAATATGCACCTTCTACTGTTACATTGCCTCTTACTGCACCGTCTTTCAGCAATTCATCAGTCATTGCCAAGATTGAACCAGATACAGTATAGGTAGCAACATCAGTAGCAACACTATTAATAGTCATTTGTTTCGGAACAAAAGTTAAGTTATCCCAATCCGCACCTGAATTTTCTACAGCCTTGAATGCGTTAGTCATTACATATTGTTTAGCAACTGTTGCATCAGCAGAGCCAACCAACAAAGCATTCAATACAGTCTTATCTGCATTCCATACAGAAGTAACCTTAGAGAACAAGTCTGTGAATGTAGGAACAGAGATGGTTACAGGAGCAACGACTTTCTTCAATTCATTACCACTAGCATCAGCAAATTTCATGTTCAATACATAAGCACCCGGAGCTGCAGTTGCTTGATAATCAGCATTTGCAAATACAGCATACTTAACCTTCTTAAGATTATCGGCATTATTGATAGGAGTAACTTCTGTTTTCGGTGTACCATCAGCATTCAAGTCTGAGTAGTATTTTACCTGAGCCATTGTAAATGCAAACTTACCGTTAGCGGTAGATTGGTCTGTTGTAGCTACCGCTTTACCGTCAATAGAAATCACATTCCAAGTCGGAGTAACAGCAGCCAACGCTGTAGCAGTCTGAGCACTCAAGCTTGTAAATGTAGTACCTAAATCAATAATGATAGGTTTAACCCCATCAGTTGCTGTATATTTCACTGCTGCTACAGGAGCTTCAGGATCAACAGTTGCCCCTTCGAATTTTACTGTTACCTCAAAAGAAGTACCGGTTGCTCCCTTAAAGTTTACGAAATTCACCATAAACTGAACCGTCTTTCCAGCAGCCTTTTCTGTAGAAGTGAATGACATCGTCTTACCATCAATAGTAACACCTGCCAATTCTAATGCACTAGCCGATTCCGGAGTCAAGTAAGCATCGTATGCTTTAGTTCCGTCAAATTCAAGAGTGACTGTTTTACCGAAAGGTACTTTAACTGAGCTAAGAGTTTCAGCATTGTATGTAACATCAGCAGCTACAAGAGCCGTAGCGTTAGACTTATCAGCAAGAGTAACTTTAGAAGCATATCCGGTTAGAATATTGCCATTGATTTGCAATGCATAAGCATAGTTGTTAGTTTCAGCCTTAAATGCATCTGTAATAGTCTTATCTGTTACCGTTTCATCCGGCTCGATATTCAGATTCCACAGACCATTGGCAGAAGCAGCCTTGGTAATAATACCTTCAAACGGAGTAGCCGTTACCTTAACCGGAGCAACTGTGCCATCACTACCCACCAACTTAATATCTGCATTAGACAAGTCTGCAGAAGAAGGATATACTTGCAAAATAAGAGGTTCGATAGTACCTACCAACAGCTGATCTTTAGCAATCGCACCTTTAGGACCATCCCATTTTGCATTGGCTACTGTTGCTATACCATAGTTCAATTTGTATTCAGGATTAGCTTCAACAGCTCCGTTAGTTACATTTATAAATTGTACACTAGTGATAGCAGCCGAAGTAGTAGGCAACTGAACTGTCTGCATCTTACCGTCAGCGTCGGGTATATTCAATGTACAGATACCGTTAGCCACTACTGCATAAGCATTACCGGCAGCTTTGTATTCCGACTTAACAAACTCTTTGGCTGTCTTGTCATAAAGATACCAGTATCCGTCTTCTACATACGGAGTCATATCCACTGCTTCTTCACCTTCACCGGTAGTGGCAAACCAGCCTGTAGCCTTGTCATCAATGCTGATTTCACCGGTCTTGTCGTCAATCACGACCTTGCTACCGGCAGCAGCGCTAGCAACAGTCAGATTATAAGAAGTACCGTCACTTACCGATACTTTGAAACCGCCGTCCACAGATTCAATCTTGGTAACGTAAGCACCACCGGCATTTACTTTGGTTTCAAGGTCTGAAAGCTTAGACTTCAAATCAGTCAGTTTCTTGTTGATTGCGTCGATATCATCGTCGTAATCTTTACAAGACACGAATGTTCCTGTTGACGAAACCATCAAGGCTCCGAACAGGGTTGCACTTAAAAACTTTTTGTTCATAATAGAAAAACTTTAAATTTATAAATTTAAAAAACTAAAATTGGTTATACATATTCTATTGGTTCTGAGGACTGTATCGCCCTCTGTTCTTGTTTCATATAGCGTTTTGGAGAGACGCCCGCCACCTTCTTAAAGGAAGTGTAAAATGTACTTCGCGACAGAAACCCGCATCGTTGGGGCAGTTCCTCCAACGGACACTTGCCTGAACGGAGCAGCTCCTTGGCATATTCTACTCGGTATGTGTTCACCAAATCTTTCAGGTGACAACCGAAGTAGCGGTTCACCACGTTCGACAGATAAGTCTGGTTCGTTTCAATCATATCGCTCAGCTTATTCAGTGAGAGCTTCGGGTCAAGAAACACCTGGCGCACTTCCAAATAGTACAATACATATTTATATAGCTCACAATCGACTTTCCTTGCCTGCTCCACGTTACGGCCTGCAAACTTCTGCTCCCAGTAAAGATGGGCAGCCCGGAAGAGCAGATTCTTCTGCCTTTCGGAAGTAAAGGTGCGCTTGTCGCGATGTAGGAACAGGTAGTCCATTGTACTCTCTTTTTATCGTCTCTATTTCAGATAATTACACATTTTCCAAACCCTTAAAAAAGGGTTGCGTTCGGTGCATCTCTTAGTAAGAGATACACCGAACGCACATAACCACTTTATTATTAATAGTTTAAACCGATAAAAAAGTGTCCTATAACTTAAGACTAAAGATATTTTTGCACTTGCCTTGTGATTTTTCTTCTCAAAAAGTTTTAATTATCAAAACTTTGTGTAAATTTGCATCGAAAAGTGTATCTCTTAGTAAGAGATACACTTTTTTTTCTTCATTCTCCCAAAACCTTATTCACCACGTTCCCAATAGATTAAGCATCATCAAGTGTTTGTTTTACTTCTGTTCTGTAAATCTTAACGGATGTCAACGTATCATAATGGAGAAATCTTGAGATTAAAAAAAAAGACCAAGGTCTTTCTGAAAGGAACTTAAGTGTTTTTCAATAAGACCAAGGCCCTTTTTAAAGTAGCCGGAAAAGTTTTAAAACGATGGGCAGGAAGTGAAACAATGCCTAATGCACAGCATCCCTTGAGAAGGAATAGGGCAAATCAGACTCTTGTGTTCCTCGCAGCAAGTTAGGATAGGCGGACATACGAAACTCTATCTTGCCACCCTTCAACATTTCACCGTGCTTCAGGAAATTGGCCGTATAAGATTGGCCGTTGACCTCCATTTGGTCAATATAACGGTTTCCTTCACTATTCTCGGGGGCAGAGAGTACCAAGTCGTTTCCATTTTCAAAGTGAAGGGTTGCCTTGCGGAACAGCGGTGCACCAAGAATATATTCATCCGTTCCGGGACATACCGGATAAAAGCCCAATGCAGAAAATACATACCAGGCCGAAGTCTGACCGTTGTCCTCATCTCCACAATATCCGTCGGGGGCCGAAGTATACATACGGTTCATCACCTCACGCAACCAATATTGCGCTTTCCAAGGTTGTCCGGCATAGTCGTAAAGGTAAATCATGTGTTGGATAGGCTGGTTGCCATGTGCATAGTTCCCCATGTTCATTACAGTCATCTCACGTATTTCGTGAATCACCTGTCCGTAATAGCTGTCATCGAAAACAGGAGGAACGGCAAATACCGAGTCGAGCATCGTGACAAACATTTCCTTACCTCCCATCAGGTCTATTAATCCCTGAGGGTCATGAAATACCGACCAGGAATAATGCCAGCTGTTTCCTTCGGTAAAGGCATCACCCCATTTCAGTGGAGAAAACGGCTTCTGAAACTTTCCGTCCTTGTTCTTGCCACGCATCAACTTGCTTTCACTATCAAACAGGTTCTTATAATTCAAGGCACGTTTCGCGAAAAGACTGATTTCTTTCTGCGGACGCTTCAATTCCTTAGCCAAACGATAAATACACCAGTCATCATAAGCGTACTCCAACGTGCGGGCAGCATTCTCGTTGATGCTTACATCATAAGGGATATACCCCAAACGGTTGTAATATTCATATCCCAAACGTCCGGTGGAGGAAGCTTGGGGATACACATTTTCAGTGCCGTGCAATAACCCCTTATACAGACTTTCCACATCTTCCACACGCACACCTTTCATATAGGCATCCACCAAAACAGAGGCCGAGTTATTCCCCACCATACAACCGCGATGTCCCGGACTCGCCCATTCTGGAAAGAAGCCGCTTTCTTTATATGTATTTATCAGACCTTCCTGAATTTCTCTGTTGACCGACGGATACATTAAGTTAAGCAATGGAAACAGACAACGGAATGTATCCCAAAAGCCGGTATCGGTATACAGATAGCCCGGCAATACTTTTCCATTATAAGGACTGTAATGTATCGGTCGTCCCTCCGCATCCATTTCATAAAACTTACGCGGGAAAAGCAACGAACGGTAAAGGCAGGAATAGAATGTACGATATTGTTCGTCTGTTCCGCCTTCCACCTCTATCTTGCCCAGCACCCGGTTCCAAGCATCCTTACCTTTTTGTACCAACGCATCAAAAGTATCAGTACCCAATTCGCGAAGATTTGCTTCCGCCTGTCCGAAGCTGATAAACGAAGAGGCTACCCGGGCATGTACCACTTCACCTTTACCGGTTTTGAAACCGATTACGGCTCCTGCATGGAAAGCAGTCTGCTCCATGACGTCCCTTTTTAAAGAAAGGGAAACCTTATCCTTTTTTCTTTTAGGTTCTACATCATTGGAAAAAGTAGCCCGATAGACAAAAGGTTTCTCGAACTCAATGACAAAATAGTTCTTGAAGTTGTCGGGAACACCTCCGCTGTTACGTGTGGTGTAGCCTATAATCTTATTCTCTTCGGGAATAATCCTGATAAAGGAACCGCGGTCGAAAGCATCAACCACCACATAAGAATCATTATCGGGAAAGGTGAACCGAAACATAACCGCACGTTCGGTCGGTGTAAGTTCGGTCACGACATCGTGTTCCGCTAAATATACCTTATAATAATAAGGATGCGATACCTCCCCCTTATGGGAAAACCAACTGGCACGCTTGTCTTCATCAAACTCCGGTTTTCCGGTGACAGGCATCAGAGAAAATTGACCGTAATCGTTTATCCACGGACTGGGCTGATGAGTTTGCTTAAAACCGCGAATCTTGTTGGCGGTATAAACATACTGCCATCCGTCACCCATCTTCCCGGTTTGGGGCGTCCAAAAATTCATTCCCCACGGACGGGCAGTCGCAGGATAAGTGTTGCCGGTGGAAAGTTCGAAGGAGGACTGAGTCCCCACCAACGGACTCACATAGCCGACATAGTCTTTTGCCTGCACCCATAAAGTGAGGCAAAGAGCTATAGCTGAAAGGAAAAATTTCTTTATCATCGTGTCCCGGATTAGTTTATGGTTTTAACGGTTCAGCCCCCATACTGATTTCCATCACCCCTCCCGCCGTCAGGTCGCTGTGCGTAAAGAAAGGCTGTTCCAACGGTTTTCCATTTAACACAATGGACTGAACATATTTATTTTCTTTTGAGTTATTCTTCGTTCGAATGACAAACTCCTTTTGACCGGGCAAGTGAATAGTCACCTCTTCAAACAAGGGACGGCCAATAGAGTAAACCGGCTTACCGGGGCATACCTGATAAAAGCCCATCGCATTCAGAATATACCAAGCTGACATCTGACCGCAATCTTCGTTGCCCGAAAGCCCATCGGGAGCATTGCGGTACTGACTATGCAGCACACTATCGACCAACTCCTGCGTCCGCCACGGACGATTGACATAGTTATACAGATGAATAATGTGATGACTCGGTTCATTGCCATGAGCATATTGTCCGATAAGGCCGGAGATATCTGCCGAAGCTGTCTCTCCCTCAAGTTCGGAAGAAACAGCGAACAGGGAATCCAGCTTGCCGACAAAAGCATCTTCTCCTCCCATCAGTCCGACCAGACCGGGTACATCATGAGGCACAAACCAAGTCCACTGCCAAGCCGTACCTTCGCAATAATCGTCATTACGGTGAGTAGACGAACGAGGATTGAACGGAGTACGCCATTTTCCTTTACTGTCCAATCCACGCATAAAACGAGTTTCGGAATCGAAATAAGACTTGTATGCACCGGCAAAACGAGCATATTTATCTCTTGTTTCCATATCTCCCAAGCTATCTGCCAAAACAGAAATGCACCAATCGTCATAAGCATATTCCAAAGCCTTTGCCACCGACTCGTTTTCGAAGTCGCAAGGAATATACCCCATTACATCCTTATAATAACGCGCGCGAGGCATCACAAAAGGAACCAGCCATTTCGGACCGACAATACCGGTTGTGTCATATTCGGCAACACGCAGACAGGCTTTGTAGGCTTCTTGAACATCAAAATCACGATACCCTTTCACGTATGCATCAGTGATAATAGAGACAGCATGATAGCCAATCATCGTTCCCGTATAATTGGCAGCACAGTCCCATTTTGGGAAAACACCTCCCTCACGCTGTTTCTTCAGCAACGAACGGATATAGCTTTCGTTGGTCTGAGGATCTATAATGGTAAGTAAAGGATGCAATGCACGGAATGTGTCCCAAATAGAGAAAGTAGTATACACAGGATCTTCCTTATCGGTGGTATGCACTTTCAAGTCCATACCCAAATAACGTCCGTCTACATCGGTAAACAAGTTCGGACTTAAAAATGCATGATACATAGAGGTATAGAAGATGGCACGTTGGTCGGGATCTTCCGTTTTCACATCTATCTTCGACAGACAATCATTCCAGATGCTACGGGCATCAGCACGTACCTTGTCAAAATTCCAATCGGGCAACTCAGCCAAAAGATTCTGCCTGGCTCCTTCACTGTCGACAGATGAAATAGAGAAACGAACCATTACTTGCTCATCTTTAGCCGTATCAAAATGGAGCAGCATTTTGCAAACGGGAATCTGCTGTCCGCCCTCTACAACAGTATCAGTATAGAGAGTATGGGTAAAAGGCTTTGAGAAAACTGCATAGAAATAAAGGTCCTGTTGCCAAGCCCAATAAGCACTGCGCTTGTATCCGCGGAGCACAGTATCATTGACAGCCTCCACAGCCATAGCCTGATTAATTTGCTGCTGGATGTTATAGTCCATGTCCAGAATGAAGCCCGATTCATTGCTTTCTGGAAAAGTATAACGATGCATGGCAGCACGCCCGGTGGCCGTCAACTCGGCTTTCACACCATAAGTATCCAAGAAAACCGAATAATATCCCGGTTCGGCATACTCGTTGCTGTGTGAAAAGGCAGAAGCGAAAGGACGTTTCTGGCTCTCTTTACCAAGATATTCCACCTTTTGCTCACCCACGGTAGGCATCAGAAGAAAGTCCCCGAAATCGGCACACCCCGTGCCGCTGAGACGCGTATGAGCAAAACCATTGATGGTGGAGTCTTCGTAATAATAACCCGAACAGGAGTCCCAGCCATCGATACGTGTATCGGGGCCCGGTTGAATCATTCCATGAGGCAGCATTGCACCCGGATGCGTATGCCCGTGCCCTCCCGTTCCGATGAAAGGGTTAACATAACCAGTGTATTCTTTCAATTCCGTCGTTTGGGGAGAACACGCACTCAAGCATAATAATCCTGCCAGACAACCGCTTACAAGTATATTGAGTTTCATTGCTTTATAATTGATGTTATTTCATTTCCAACAAAATATATTACCGATACCAAACCTTTCCCGGCTCTGGCCCCATCTCAAATTCTACGGTAGCCCCATCCATAATCTGTTGATGGGTGATATAACTCTTGTCGTATGGTTTTCCGTTCAGTTTGACCGACTGAACATAGATATTCTCACGATTGACAGCCGGTGCCAGCACCGTAAACGTTTTTCCGTTATCAAGATGCATACGCATTTCGGGGAATAACGGAGTCCCTATTTCATACTCACCACTTACAGGATTAACCGGATAAAAGCCCATAGCACTGAATACGTACCAGGCAGACATCTGCCCGCAGTCTTCGTTTCCACACAGTCCGGCCGGTGCATTAAAATAAAGATTATGCATCACTTGTGCCACATACTTCTGAGTCTTCCACGGCTGACGTGCTTTATTATACAAATAAATGACATGATGACTCGGTTCATTGCCGTGAGCATACTGTCCAATCATGCCGGTACTGAAAATAGGCAAATCCTCCTTTCCGGCAGGAATATAAGTAAACATACTGTCGAGCTTTTCGGCAAAGCGATTTTTTCCACCGACCAAAGTAATCAGTCCGCGAATATCCTGAGGCACAGACCATAAATATTGCCAACCATTGCTTTCACAAATATGAGCAGTATAGTCATCGGGAGAGAAAGGTCGGATAAAAATACCTTTGTCATCAATGGGTTGCATAAATCCCGTAGCGGGGTTGAACACATTCCTGTAGTTTTGAGAACGTTTATAAAACTCCTCTGCCAGTTCTGTCTTCCCCATCTTACGAGCCATCTCCGCAATGCAATAATCATCAAAAGCATACTCCAGTGTTTTGGAAAGTGACCAGTTTTCGGAATTATACTCATCTTTTATATTATAAGGAATATAGCCGAGCTTTTTATAAAGCCCGATTCCCCGGTAATTATCCAAGTTGGCTGTGGCAACACAAGCCTTCAATGCTTTTCCGGCATCAAAATCACCTATTCCTTTCAAATAAGCATCCACAATAACAGGAACAGCATGATAACCAATCATCATATCAGTCTCACTGCCCCAAAAGTTCCAAACCGGAAGGCGGCCGTTCTGGTCATAAAAGGCCAGGAAAGACTTTATCATATCATTGGTACGAACAGGCTCGGTATAAGTAAGAAGCGGATGAGCGGCACGATAAGTATCCCATAAAGAAAAAGTACCATAATTCACCCAACCATCCGCCTTATGTATTTTCCGGTCAGGACCATAATACGAACCATCCACATCACTAAAGACAGTGGGCGCTATCATGGTACGATACAAAGCGGTATAGAAATTCACTTTATCATCCAGACTACAGATACCTCCGACCTCTATCTTCCCAAGCTCACGGTTCCAGCTTTCTTTAGTCTCTGCCACATACCTGTCAAAATCATTGTGCGGAGCCTCAACCGCCAAGTTCTTGGCCGCACCTTCCATGCTTACTCCCGAAAGTGCCGTACACAACACCACTTCTTCCCCATCTGCCGTATCAAAATTGAAACGGGCTACATAAGCAGTTCCTATAGATTTGCCATCCTGCACAACGGCAGTAGTATCTATTTCGGAAGACTTGAAAGGTTTGGAAAAACGAGTACGGAAAAAGACACGCTGTCCACGCGCCCAACCGTCGGAGAAACGATACCCCTGTATGGTGCATGAATCCACAATTTCAATATAAGAATCTTGTGTGAAATCCCAATTCATCGCTTTCTTCAAATTCAGGAATACGGCAGCCTGTGCTTTAGGAAAAGTATAACGTTGAATGCCGCAACGCTCTGTCGCAGTCAACTCCACATTAATGTTGTAGTCCTTTAGCAATACACGGTAATATCCTGCGGAAGCCTCTTCATCCGAATGTAAGAATTTAGAATGAATGCCCAAAGGGGCTTCGGCTTCATGATAAGGCAGAGTGACAGGCATATAAGAGATATCATACAAATCACCGGCCCCTGTTCCTGAAAGATGCGTATGGCTGAAACCGGCAATGGTACTGTCGGGATAATAATAACCGGAGATGCGGTCCCAACCGGGCAAGCCATTGTCCGGGCTTAGCTGAACCATGCCAAATGGTGCTTGAGCACCGGGATAAGTATTTCCGGTAAAATCAGTTCCGATAAACGGATTCACCAACAAACTATAATCAATCACCGGTGCCGGCTGCCTATCGGATATACATGCTCCCAATATCACTAGAAAAAATAAAAACGAAAGAAGCGGTGTCTTCATATTCTATAAAAGATTTCATTATTACTCTATCACAAAAATACACATTATAATCACAAGAACAACCTTTCCCGCCAAACACTTCATCCTTTTTCCGATTATTTTTCTCATGCCAATCATAAAAAGCAATAAAATAAAGAAAGTTTTTTGATAGGAAATCTGAAGTTTTTTCGTATGTTTGTCACATCTATTACTAAAAAGCACTACTTAATCAATGAAAAAGAGCGATTTTATCTTTCTTTTGGTGGCTATTGCCATCTTTCTCCCCTTCTTTGTGAGTGACGCCGTTTATGAATGGTATAAATCATTCAACACCGCCCACGGCATGACAATGAGTTTCCTGAAGTTTGCCATCCTTTCTACCATGGGCGAAATGATTGGCCTGCGCATCAGTACCGGAGTTTACATCAACCGCACTTTCGGAGTCATTCCCCGAATGGCAGTATGGGGACTGCTGGGTATGGGTATCAATATGGCTATGATTATCTTTTCAAAAGGAGTGCCGATGTTTATGGAATATATGGGCATGGCAAATGCTTCCGATACTATCAACGGAGAAATGTGCCTCGAAAAAATAATGATAGCATTAGCCATCTCTGTTGCCATGAACAGTATCTTCGCCCCTGTCTTTATGACCCTTCACAAAATAACCGATACACACATAAGCAATTGCGCCGGTTCGGTAAAGGCATTGGTTACTCCCATCCCCATGAAACAGATTATCACAGAACTGAACTGGGCGGTGCTTTGGGGATTCGTATTCAAGAAAACCATTCCTCTGTTCTGGTATCCGGCACACACCATCACTTTCCTGCTCCCACCAACTATGAGAGTATTATTTGCTGCCGTATTAGGCATCGTATTGGGAGTGTTACTGGCCGTCGCAGCCAAAAAGAAATAAACATTCTAAGTTCATAGGACTCCATAATATAAAGTAAAGGCTTCGATTTATCACAAACCGAAGCCTTCATCTATTCTCAAACAAGTCATTTACTATGTTAAAACTCTTTTTCTTCTTTTAGTTCCATATTAATATTCCACCTTATAATCTCTATGCAGGTGTTCTCCTTTCCATGCCTTTTTGGTAGTCCAGTCTTCATAAGGTTCTGTCCAAAAAGCATTGTCGGCAGGGAGTCCTAACGGCAAGAAACTCAAAGTCGCCATATAAAGGCTGCCGGTAGAAGTATAACCGTCGGCAGCTTCGGGTTGATGTCCATTAAACCCTAAAACCAGCCAACCGTTCTTGTCAAAGTTCTGATTACCTTCATATAAATTGCGATGTACGGCAGTCAAAGCACAACGCACCTGGGCAGGTTTCAAATGAGCCGGCAATTTCTCACGCAAAGCTACATCCGCCAATGACTGGAAAGCCGCCGAACGGTAAGTCACCGAACGTCCCAAAGCCGGATAAGTACCGTCGGGCCCGATAATACGTTCACAAAATTCGGCATGGCGTATCATACGTGCCATAGCTTCATCCACTTCTTTCTGACCAGCTCTTTTTTTGGATGCCAATGTTTCAAGCATAGCCACATACATCGGATTCAATACATAAGAATTATAATAGTCCATACTGAATTTGGGACCATCGCAATACCAGCCGTCACCTGCATACCATTCTCTCACTTTATTCTTGGCAATCTTCAGGCGGAATGGATCACACTCACCCCCTGCCCAATTGATGAAAGACTCATTCAGTCCCGTAAAAATCAACCAGTTATTGTAAGCACCGGTACGATTGCGCAAAGCCTTCAACGATTCAATATAGCGTTGCTTGGTCACATCGTCCAACGGTTCCCAAAGTGCTTTAGGAGCGCGCAAGAAAGCATGTACCAGATAAGCGGCATCCACGATAGGCTGTGGCTGTTTCGTAAAATTCAGTTTATCCGGCGAATTCGGATCAACGGCATTTTTCAATCCTTTCAACACTTCTTCACGCATCTGCTTGCGAAGTTTTCCCTCTTCGGTATCGTCATCGGGCAGCGACAACCAGGGAGCTACGCCTGCCAATGTACGACCGACAGCTTCCAAATGGGTGATTTCATCATAGCCTTTCGGATTTCCGCTCGGAGATTCTATCGGCATATTCTGACGCAATGTGTTCTCTGCCAGATTATGAATCACAGGATAGGCGATTTTCCACATAAGCTCCACCCAAACGGCACGGTCTTGTGCACCGGTAGTCGTTTGTTGTTCTTTCGCAGCTTTATCTTTCTTATTTTTAGCTTGCAAAGAAGAAACAGGCATTGCCATTAGAAAAACCAACAACAAAGCAAAGTAATTTAATCGTTTCATAGTCATTATTTATTAGAAGAGAGATTCATTATTCAATAATTTATTATAGCGATGCAGAGCTTCTATAAAATAGTAATCTGCATACGTCAAAGGCACATCGATTTCACCACCATGCGGAATGGCACCGGTGCTATGCTTCAGAATGAAATCAGCGTTCTCACCCAATTTGGCACGATAAGCAGGGCTGCCCAACGAATGAAGAATCTGCTTGGCACCTTCCAAATATTTTTTGCTCTTGGCACCCTTCACATAAGTACTCAGCTCCATCAAAGCCGAAGCTGTGCAAGCAGCGGCTGAAGCATCACGATACAGAATAGGCGTAATGCTGGCTTTGGAACGTACACCGGGAACATAACCTTCTTCCCAAGCATTGAAGTCCCACCACGCCACCTTATCGCTAGGCAGATTAGGATGATCCAGATAATAATCAGCCATGCCTTGAGCTGTTTTCAGGAAACGTTTATCACCGGTTTCGCGATAGCACAAAGTAAACCCGTAAATACCCCAAGACTGGCCTCTCGACCAACAAGAATTATCGGAATAACCCTGAGAGGTTTCTCCCTTGATAGGAGCTCCGGTCTCTTTATCATAATAGATAATGTGATAGTGACTGTAGTCCTTACGGATTTGATTCTTCATCACCTTTTCGGCATGCGAAACAGCTACTTTCTTATAAGTGTCATCACCTGTCACCTTGCTGGCGTGGAACAACAACTCCAAATTCATCATATTATCAATGATAACAGGAAAGTCATAGACTTTATCACCGTGCCAAGAACGGAAACCGTTCCATGACTGAATCACACCGGCTTTAGGACGGAAACGCGTACAGAGTGATTTAGCCGATTCAGTCAAAATGTCCTCGTATTCGGCTTTCGGTGCAAAACGATTCGCATTGCCGTAGCTGCAATACATCATGAAACCGATGTCATGATTGTCTGTAAAAGTCTTACAAGGCTCCATCTTCTGCGTATAAACCAAGGCAGAATCCTGCAAAGCCTTATCACCTAAGAAGTCGGAGATATACCATAAACTGCCCGGAAAGAAACCGGCTGTCCATAAGTAAATACTTCCTTTGGATACCGTTCCGTCTTTACGCATACTGTGGGGCATCACGCCACTGCCATTTTTTCCCTGACTCGGAGTCTTCAGCATCAGATTATACTGTTTGGCTGCAAATTCCATATTTTCTTGAATAAATTCCTTTTCGGAATTTTGAGCTTGCACATTGCCTGTCACACACGAAAACAAAAGAGCCGTGAACAAGCCGAAGTTTTTTTTTATCATATTCATGTTTTTAATGGTGTTAATTTCAAATAGGTTTACTGCAAAGATATAGGCATTGAATGTAAAAAGAAGGAACATCAATCTTATAAAGGAGAGAAAACGTACATTCCTGCATTTTTAACGAAGAAAGTGGGAAATAGGGCATTATATGCATAAAAAGCACCCTCTGAATTGGACAAAACATACCCCATTTGGACAATTTCTCCCTCTACATTTATTCTCCATTTCTATTACATACTGTCTGAAAGACATCCGTTACAGTATTACAGATGAGACTGTATGGATAGTCCAAGTCTTTTCAAAAAAAAGCTGTAGTTCTTTCTGAATAAAACCAAGCCCTTTTTGAGAGAGGATGAAATGACAGCCTCAGACTGTTGAACGGACAGGAAAATCCCGCCTACACACCAGAAGACTACTGATTAGTAGGCGGAATCTATTTCCCAACCTTTTTACCTTAATGATTTCAAATTACCAACCCGGATTCTGTTGTGATTTCAAATCAGGATTACGCTCAAGTTCTGTTAGAGGAATGGGCCATAAATAATCACGTTCAACAAACTTACGAGTATAACGGTCATTACCTAAGATATCATCATATTTGAAGTTTAGTTTTTCTTCGCAAAGCTTCCAACGCTTTAAATCACCAAAACGATGTCCCTCGGCTGCCAACTCAACCGCACGTTCGTGAACAATACGCTGGAACACTTCATCATGAGTGCGAGCTTCAAGCCAAGACGGACCACTATTCAAAGCCGGCATATTAGTGGACGGACGCTGACGAACCTGATTGATTAAAGCCACGGCATCATCCAGTCTACCTATCTCATTATAACATTCGGCCAACATTAGCAATACATCTGCATAACGAATAATCGGGAAGTTAATAGGCACGTGATAACGGTCATTGATTTCTCCATTCATGTCACCTTCCGGCACAAACTTGCGCCATATATAGTCATACCAACCACGATTATTGCGAATATAGCCATAATTCTCATTTGTTCCTTTCGCCAATACCAATTCCATTTCTTTAGGAGTACGACCTACTGCCCCTAGAGTATGCGCATACGGAGTAAGAACTGTTTGTTCCAAACGCGGGTCACGATTTTCATAAATCTGGCGAAGCAATTCCTTCTTTTCAGGATATTTAGAAACCACATTATTTGTCAGTTCTGCTAAAAAAGTTTCCTTTTGAATCGCCTGACTGGTCGTAAATCCTGGAATATAATCTTCCCAATCAAATGGTTTTCCATCTTTCATTTCATACATATCTACCAAAATATCCGTAGGTATGCTATTGTTCCAACCACCTCCGAAAGAAGAACGGCTACCCATATAAAGACCGGAAGGCAGACCGCTATCATTGCCGACTCCACCGGAATTCTGAACAGCGAAAATCATTTCATCACTACAGTCTCCTTCGGGTTTGAACAAATCAGGATAGCTATCATAAAGTTTATAACCGTAGCCTCTTCCACTAGGATCATTCACTACTTCTTCAAAATCTGTTGCAGCACCGCTATAATCTTGATTGAAGAGTTTTACTTTACCCCTTAATGCAACAGCAGCACCACGTGTAGCACGACCATATTCACTCTGTTCCCATTTTACAGGTAATACGTCAATCGCTTCCTCCAAATCGTCCAGAATGAATTGTCTGATTTCTTCCGCACTGCTACGAGGCTTTTTCATATTCATGAAATCATCACTAATGATAGTCGTTTCATCATATAAAGGCACACCGCCCCAGAAATCCAACAATTGGAAGTAGTAAAGAGCACGCATGAATTTGGCTTCTCCCTTATATTGAGCTTTCAACGCATCAGTTATATCCACTCTATCGATATTCTGCAACAAAAGGTTAGCGCGAGCCACACCTTCATAAAGTGCAGACCATTTGCTACTAACATCACCGTTACTATTCGTATAGCTTCCATAAATAACAGACTCATAACGTCCAAATGAAATTTCTCCTAAAGCATCTACACCAAAATAAGTGCCGTATGTCTGTTCATGTTTCATTTGGGCATAGATACTCATCATGCCTTGGTGAGCATGCTCTTCTGTTTGCCAAAAAGTAGCAGAGCTCAATTTATCGTGCGGATATTGATCCAAGTCATAGCAACTGCTCATCAATCCTGCCACTGCTAAAAGTAATAAATATTTTTTCATATTGGTATTATCATTAATTTAGAATGAAACATTAAGTCCGAAAGATGCCTGACGCATGGTCGGATAAGTAAACTTGTTTGTTTCCGGATCCATACCGGCATAATCTGTAAATGTAAAGAAGTTCTCTAAACTGCAGAATAAACGTACCCGACTCAAAGAGGCTGCCTGAACCCATTTTTGAGGGAGAGTATATCCTAACTGAATATTACGGATTTTAAAATAGGACTTGTCTGTTTCCCAAATGGTGCTCTGACGAGTATTGCGGCTGTCGCCATTGGACATCAGACGCGGATACTTAGCGTTTGTCACACCTTCATGCCAGCAGTTATCAGCTACTTCTTTACTAATCTGGTTACCGAAAGTCAAATATGAGGAACGCATGTGCGTATATTGCACTTTATAGCTGCCTGTACCGGACAATACCGTTGAGAAGTCGAAACCTTTGTATTCAAATCCCAAGTTGAAGTTGAACAAGAAGCGCGGAGTATCTCCATGACCTCTGGCCACTCTGTCGTCATCATCCAAATAACCGTTGTTATTCATATCCTTATAAAGCACGTCACCAAGCTCCGGACGCTTAAAGTTCTTGAAATAGTTAATGGGATTGCCTGCTTCATCCAATCTGGGATTATCAACAAGCGACTGTACATAGTCTAAATCCGCCTGTGTCTGAATGATACGGTCTGCAATATAGATGTATTGAGTGTTAATGCCATATCCTTCTTTAATCATGGCAGTACCGCTATAACTAGCCTCATCACCTTTGAACTTGGTTACTTCATTATCCACAAAAGTAAGGTTGGCACCGATATTATAGTGGAAATCATTGATTTTATCCGCCCAATTCAAAGTCAGTTCAAAACCTTTATTCACTACTTCCGCACTATTTTGGATAGGAATTCCGGCTGTACCGTGAACCAACGGAGCAGGAAGGTCAATCAAAATATCTGATGTCTTTTTATAGAAATATTCCAAAGAACCGTTCAAACGGTTATTCAATACTCCAAAATCCACACCAATATTAGTAATGGCTGTGCTTTCCCAAGTCAAGCTCGTATTCGAGATAGAAGTCATGCCCAATCCTACCGCTTTATTACCATTTAATACATAGTTGCTCTGAGCATAAACCGGAACTGCAGCATAATCGTTGCCTTTCAAGTCATTATTACCAAGCTGACCATAAGACACGCGCAGTTTTAAAGCATCCAGCCAATTGCGGGTACCTGCCATAAATGATTCCTGCTCCATACGCCAAGCGGCAGACATAGAGGGGAAATATCCCCAACGCTTGTCCTTAGAAAAGCGTGAAGACGCATCAGCACGAAGGTTGACTTCCAACAAGTATTTATTATCCCAACCCAAGTTAATACGTCCAAAGAACGAGCGCATAGCCCATTCGGAATGTGAACCACTTGTTGTCGACTCACCGGTGGCACCGTTGATTACATCGACAGAAGAGTCCAGCCAATCATATCTTTGTGCGCTGAAGCTACGGTCACGGCGCATTTCCTGACTGGCACCTACCATCGCATTCAAATCAAAACGATTATTGAAGAACTTGTTTTCATAACGTATTACACCATCCATAAATATACGTTCAATCTTACGGTTGTAATTGTATACATAACTCTGACCACTGTCCTTTTGAGTCATTGTCTCTGTTGCAAAATTCCAACGGTCATTAAAATTAGACTTTTCCCAATTATCTTTATCCGTAAGTTCATAAGAATAAGAGCCCGAAATACTCAATCCCTTCAGAGGAGTGATGGTTCCATTGAACTGTGCGCGTACATTACGTTCTTTCTTCTCACCTATTTCACGGTTCAACCACCACAATGGGTTATTGGCTTGCGCATCATCTTCAGGATTCTGCATAGCACCGTAACGTCCATCATGACGAAGCACCAAGCCTGGAGTACTTGCCACACCATAAGTGAACATATCGTCTACCCGATCCTGTCCCAAATCAATGTTTGCTAAGTACCCACTCACTTTTGCACCTAAAGTCAACCATTTAGTGATTTTAGCCTCTACATTAGAACGGAAATTATAACGTTCATAACCGGAATTTTCCATGACTCCCGGATTATTGTTATAACCAAAAGAAGTATAGAAATTAATCTTCTCACTACCACCGCTTACCGAAAGATTGTGATTGGTGGCAACAGCTGTATCAAAAACTTCGTCAATCCAATTGGTATTAGGATATATCAATGGATTCCTACCATTGTCATCACGCCATTCCTTAATGGTAGCTTCCGAGAAACGTCCCGGTTGGCCGGAATTACTATAAGCTTCATTCATCAATTCCATATAATCAGCATAATTTGACACCGGATCCAATGTTCTACCAATTGATTCCAATGAAGCATAGCCAGTATAATCTACATTGACCTTTCCACTTTTACCTTTTTTAGTAGTAATCAAAATAACACCATTAGCAGCACGGCTACCATAGATAGATGCAGATGCGGCATCTTTCAATACAGTCATGCTTTCTACATCCTGAGGAGCAACAGTGTTAATATTACTTTCTACCCCATCAATAATAACCAGTGGCGAAGAGTTATTCAAAGTACCTTGACCACGTACTAAAATAGAGGCATTGTCATCACCCGGCTTATTGCTGGCTGATGTTACCGAAACACCTGCTGCCATACCTGCCAAACCGGAAGAAAGATTGGTGATAGGACGTTTCTCTGCGATATCATCCATATTGACGGAAGAAACAGAACCGGACAAGTTTACTTTCTTTTGTGAAGCATAGCCCACTACCACTACTTCATCTATAAGTTCGCTACTTTCCTTTAACTTAATAGTCAGTGTGCTTTGAGTGCCGACCTTCACAGTCAGGTCTTCATACCCTACAAAACTGACAACCAAGACAGCACCATTAGGTACATTGTCTAATGAGAACCGGCCATCCACATCCGTAATAGAACCGTTAGTCGTTCCTTTTACAACCACATTGGCACCAATAACAGTTTCACCGGTTTCATCGATTACCGTACCTGTAATAGTACGGCCATTCTGCTGTACGATAAGAGAAGAATTTGTGGAACTGATATCGGAAGGATTACCTCCGGCTGCATAAGCCGGACTTACCGCCAACACCAAAGCTCCTCCCACAAAAAGTTTGAATAGCTTGGTATGTAAAACACACCACTGTTTTTTCTGTTGATACATAGTCCTATATAATTTTAAGGTTTTGCTGCAAATTTATACGAATAGTACATAGGAGCAGGGGTACATTTGTGTTTTTGAGAGGAGTATACTTGTACCCTTATATTTTTAACGTTTGCAGCACAGGGTACATATTTGTACAACAAGATACATTTCCGTACAAAGAATAAAAGTTAAAGGAACAAATTTCATCCTTTTTCCAATAGCCTGACGGAGCCTGACACAATGACATATATACGTGCAGGCTTATGCGTACGTCCGTGTAGCCCGATGCGTATATACGTGTGGGCTTATGCCACCGTACGTATAGGCTTATGCCACCGTACGTGTTGTGAATGTTGCAAAAAGACCTTTGTGTTTTTAAAAAAGCTCGTTATGTTTTCAAAAAACTTCAGCACCTTTTTAAAAAAGCTCGGTGTGTTTTTAATGTAAGGGCGGCTTGCCTCCTCTCACAAAGTTGTTCATTCCTCCTTGTCCCTTCATCCTTACATTTTAAATTTAACACACAGACGAACAACCGGTTAAAGATGACAGTACATCCCCTCATCCTCCCTTCAGCCGCGCTTTCCAAGTCCCTTCACAATCTACCTTCAGCGATTTCCTTTTTGACGAATGAAGGGAGGCTGAAAGGACGACAACAAGATGCCCATTCACCACCGGAACCCCTATCAGCAGGGCGTTTCAACGGCTAATGAAAGGAAGAAGGAAGAAAACGATTCGGCTGATACGGAGACTTTGTAACCAAAAGATTTCAGCCATTTTTATGGCTGTCTCTAATATAATTTAAATTTTTATTCATTGAACGGAAAGCACCCGTCAAGTAGATGATATTTCCCCCTACATTATATTTTATATTCTTATTTTTGTGCAATCAAATAAGAATAGAACAAATTAAATAAGCAACGCCCTAACCAATCATTTATTATGAAGAACGTTATCATTTCAACGAACCGCATAGGAAAAAGCATCATGCTTTTGGCCATGCTACTTTTAACTTGCAGTGCATGGGGACAACAAAATTGGCTGCCAAACCATCCCCGTCTATTATTTACCGGAGCCGAAACCTCGGAAGTGAAAGAATTGATAAAGAGCGAGCCATTGGCCGGTGAATTGGCGTTGTATTTGAAAGCACAAGCCGATTCCATAGCAGAGGCACCACAATTGCCATACGAAATGGATAAATACGGTAATATGTTGTGGACTTCACGTGCTTATGTCTATCGGTTGGGTACTTTATCATTAGCCTACCGCATCTATGGTGAAGATAAATATTTAAACGCAGCCAATGATGCCATCTTGTGGGTGTGTAACTTCCCTGATTGGGACCCAAAGCACTACCTTGATACAGCCGAAATGACTGCAGCAGTAGCCATTGCCTACGACTGGCTTTTTGCCGAACTTCCACACGCTACAAAACAGCTAGTCAAAGCGAGTATCTACAAGAATGCGATTCATCGGGTGTTGCGCGAATACGAAAAAGGAGGACCGGGCAGTTGGGCAAAGCGTGAAACCAACTGGAACGTGGTATGTAACACCGGTATGGTATTGGGCGCATTGGCTGTAGCCGAAGACTATCCCCAAGAAACCGGTGTCATCTTAGAAAATGCCGCCAAATACATGCCCAACTGCCTGAAACTTTTTGCTCCCGACGGTGTATGTTACGAAGGGCCCGCCTATTGGGGATACACCAACCGCTACCTTTCCATGTACTTGAAAGCGGTAACAGACAATGGCGGAGATAAGGGAGGCATTGCCCAATTGCCGGGTATCAACCGTACAGCACTTTACCAGATACGCACACTCACCCCATCAGGACATCCGTTCTATTTCGGCAATGCAGGTATCGGACATGAGTCTTTTGGCGGTCCCGCCTATTTTCTGTATGGTAAAATGTTCCATCAGCCCGAAGTATCCGCCTGGAATAGAAACGAAGTGGCTAAAGCACTGCATGGTGCCAGAATGTTCGACCAACTCTTCTTTCTCTCCTTACCTTGGTTTGACAACACTCCTACCGGTAAAACAAGCACTGTGCCTGCCATGGAAGTGTATCACAACAAGATTAATGACATTGTGGTGTTCAACGGTGACCGCAACAAAAGGGGTTCTATCTATTTAGTAGCCAAAGGCGGTTTACCCAATCAGGCACATCAGCAAATGGATTGCGGCACATTCATTGTAGAAAGTGACGGTGTGCTTTGGACAGAAGACCTCGGTGCCGATGACTACGACTTGCCCGGTTTCTGGGATGGGAAGCCCGGTGGCCAGCGTTGGAAATACTTCCGCAACAACAATTTCTCGCACAATGTCATCAACATAGACCATAGCCTGCAATATGCCAATGGCCATGCTTTTGTCTGCGAGGAACATCCCGAAGCCAAGCAGCCTTCCGTCAAACTGAACTTATGTGAAGTGTACAAGGAAAAAGCAAAAAGTGCTTATCGCAAATTCACACTACTCAACAGTCATACTATGGAAATAGAAGATGAAGTGAAGTTGCTTGATGCCAGTTCAAAGGTGTCATGGGTAGCCGGCACCAAAGCCAATGTAGAAGTGAACGGAAACAAAGCTCACTTTATGCGTAATGGCAAGCATTTTTATATGCAGATAACTGCTCCTGCCGGTGCAGTGTTCAAGACTTATCCGGCCAAGAATACTTATAAGGGAGAAAAACCTATCGAGGGTATCACCATGCTTGAAGCAGAATGTTCGTTCAAAGGAACAGACGGTAAGGTGACGGTACGGATGAGCAGCAAAAGACTTTGATAATAATTAATACATGAAACTATCAAAGATTGGCCGGAAGGCGCTGCCTATATCATGGCAGTAGGTTATGACGGACAACGTGTGAAGTGCTTTAAGAAGTAAACCAATAGAAACATTTATTAATTCGATTATTATGAAAAAAAACAGCTCAAACCATTGGAGTCGACAAATGGCTATTTTATACCTGGCAGGTCTGGTCGTAGGCAATGTATATGCCACACCTGCCTCCGACTTAAAACAACCCAATTTACCGTTTGTATCTGCCTCCTGTTTAGAACAGGAAACAGCCATAAAGCACGGCCTGCATTTCAGTACCCTTCCCAACCGCTGGGACGAGGCTGTTCCTTTGGGAAACGGTATCATGGGGGCACTTGTGTATCAGAAAGATGGTAAATTACGCCTGGCCTTGGATCGGGCCGACTTATGGGACTTGCGTCCGGTAAAAGAATTCAACGGCCCAAAGTATAGCTATAAGGCTATCTGCGAGGCAGTAGACAAGAAAGACATGAAACCGATATATGAAGTAATAGACGCACGTACACAAAAAGACATTGCACCCACCAAGCTTCCTGCAGGTGCATTGGAATTTGCCATCGGACAATTAGGTGAAGTGGCAAGTGTAGACCTGGATGTAATGACAGCCATCTGCACTATTACATGGAAGAATGGAACCAAAGGATATTTTTTTACGAATGCAGTAGATAAGAAAGGTTACTTCCGTTTCGTTCATCTACCGGAAAAGATAGCCATTAATCTCCAATCTCCTTCTTTTGAACTGAAAGAAGGAGAGAAAGAGCAACATAACTCTCTTTCTCGGTTAGGGTATAAGAATGGAAAGATTGTCAACAAAGAAAATCATATCAATTATCGTCAGAAAGTATATGGTGATGTCTCTTATGAAACCGATTTGAAGTGGGAGTACATAGATGACAGTACAATGGAAGGTGTATTTTGCATCACAACAGATGGCACTTGGTATAGCGAATCTCTTTCTGCAGGGAAACAGATGAAGAACCATACCAAAGATTTCTCAACTGCCCGCAAAGAGCATACAGAATGGTGGAAACAGTATTGGCAACAATGTGAAATCAATCTCCCCGACAAAGTATTGGAACGTCAATGGTATCTTGAAATGTATAAGTTTGGTGCAGCCTCACGTAAAGACGCTCCCCCTATCTGCCTCCAAGCCGTATGGACTGCCGACAACGGACAAACTCCACCTTGGCGCGGTGACTTCCACAACGACCTAAATACCCAACTTAGCTATTGGCCGGGCTATGCATCCAATCATCTGGAAGAATCTTCTGTTTTTACAGACTGGCTTTGGAAGATAAAAGAGAACGGGCAAGCATATACCCGCCAGTTTTTCGATGTAGAAGGACTGAACGTACCTTGTATATCTACACTCGATGGACGGAATCTGGGAGGATGGAATCAATACTCCCACTCACCTACAGCAGCCGGCTGGTTGGTTCATCATTTTTATCTACAATGGCAATATTCTGCCGACGAGGTTTTTCTGAAAGAACAAGCCTATCCTTGGGTAAAGGAAGCAGCACGTTTTTTTGAAAACATCTCTGTAAAAAATAAAAACGGAAAGCGACAATTACCTATTTCAAGTTCGCCTGAAATAAATAACAATGATTGGGATGCGTGGTTTAAAGAAACGACCAATTATGATTTGGCATGCATCCGATTTACTAATAAAGCTGCTGCTGATATGGCAGAAGCATTAGGACTGAAAGAAGAGGCCAAGCACTGGAAATCACAAAACGAAGAGTGGCCTGATTTTGCAGTAGACTCCACCGGACTAACTATTGCACCGAACTACCCGCTAGCCTATAGTCACCGCCACCTGTCGAACATGCTGGCTATCCATCCTTTTGGGTTATTAGACATTTCACAAGGAAAAGAAATGGAAAAGTTAATTAAACGTTCCATTCATCACACCGAAGAGATGGGAGTAAACGGTTGGTGTGGGTATACTTACAGTTGGCTAGCCAACTTCCATGCTCGTGTTTTCAACGGAGATGCTGCAGCACGTGCATTGCACATCTTCATCAAAGCATTCTGCTCACCCAACAGTTTCCATCTCAATGGTGACCAACTTAAAAAAGGTTATTCCGGCCTTACCTACCGGCCTTTCACCTTAGAAGGAAATTTTGCGTGTGCCTCTGCCATCCAAGAAATGTTATTACAGAGTCATACCGGGGTCATCAAAGTTTTCCCCGCCATCCCCGAATCTTGGCAAAACGCCTCTTTCCGTAATATGCGCGCGATGGGAGCTTTTCTGATTACCGCAAGTTACAAAGACGGAAAGGTGGAATATATCAAAGTTCAATCGGAAAAAGGAGGAAAGCTGAAAATCTTTAACCCATTCACAAAGAAAGTTGAAGAAGTGGAAATGAAAGCCGGAGAAACCAAGAACTTAGTTCGCTAATTTATAAGAGAATGAGAAAAATAGTATACATATTAGTGTCATTCATCTTACTTGCATTGCACGTCAGCGCACAACGTATTGCAACTTTTGAGATGCGATATATTACCTCTGACACAAAAGCAAACGGAGATAGTGATTTTCATGGGGAGACCGAATGGATGAATCTCGACCAACGCATCGACTTCTTAAATAAATATGCCGCTTACTCTGCTGAGTTTTGGGGAAATCCGCAACTGAGCCAACCACTGCTGGCTATAGGAGAAGCCCAAGGTGTAGTGCAAAATATAAAACCACAACCATTAACAAAGGTGCGACGGACGTTGCGTTTGTCTGATTGGCAGGCATATGGGCATCGACCGGGAAAAGCAGAAGAACAGAGGCAGCAATGGAGGCTATGGGCCAGTGCGCCGGAAGCCACTATTGCCAATGGCGGACTAAAGCTTAATAATGGCAGCACAGAAAGAGAAGTAGGCAAAATAGACTGGCGCTTTAAATTCAACACCACATTGGATAAACTGAGCCCTAACTTTACCCTTGCTTTCAATAAAGGAGACAAGACCTTATTGTCCATCGTGCTGGCAACAGATAAAATAATGACACAATCCGGTCGGCACAAACAAACCGCACCATTCAATTTTGATCCAAAAATAAAGTTGGAAATCTATGGTGACATACCCAATCACCGCTTTTTCGTAACTGTCAACGGAGAGACGATTTTAGAATGTCCCATAGATACGACCTTGGAACAAGAAATCAATCGTATCAAACTAACCTCTCTGCAAGGAGAAACAGTTATAGATGATATACTGCTGTTCAACTTTACAGCAGACAGCACCAACCAACATACTCCTTATTATACCAGTCTTCTTCTGGATGAAGATTTCGAAGAAGTATTGCCCATAGACGGCTGGCAGAATCCAACATATAACGACCAGTGTTGGCAAACTGTTAATCTTCCATCCGCTCACGGAGGCCTCAGAGAAAGAGAAGAGAGTTATTATCTAAGAAAGAAAGTACATGTAAAAGATTTCGGCCGTGCCGTGCTAAAGCTGGAGACACTGGATCCAGGAGGGGAAGTATGGATAAACGGACAACCGGTAGCCGTAATAAACAACCGCCATCCTTATGACTTGGATGTAACGGATTACCTAAAACCGAATAGCGAAAATCTGATAGCTGTCCGCGTGAAACCATACAAGGCCCGACACTTAATGTTACACTCGCCTTCAGATCCTTACATAGGTTGGCAATTGGGTAGAACAGAACTGATACTTACCGACCGGTGCATGATAAAGAATGTGTTTGTCCATACAGCTTCCATTGCCGACAATCAGGCAATACAAACCAATCAGATTATTCTCCAATACCCCGGAGTCTATAGTTGTAAAGGAAATGTGGAAGTCAACTACTACTCATGGTATCCTACAGAGGGTGAGAAAGTTGCCTCTACCCGACAGGACATTGAAATCCGCCCTGCCATAGACAATAAAATCATTATCAACCTACCGATAAGACAGCCCAAACTATGGCAAACCGAGCAGCCTAATTTATATAAGGTAGAAGTCATCTTGCGAAATGAGAAAGGAGAGGCCATAGACGATTATATGCTGACTACCGGCATCAGAACCATCGAACAAAGGAACGGTACTCTGTATGTCAACAATAAAGCCGAGATGCTGAATGGGGCTCAAATCATGGGAAACCGGTATCCGATAGAAACCATTTCCAAAACCAATCGCTGTGTATCCGACGAAACGGTTGCACAAGATTTACTCATGATAAAGAAGATGAACGGCAATATGCTACGCATCCACGTTCATGCCGAGAAAGATACGATAGACGGCATCAACGACCCGCGTTATGCCGAGTTTGCCGACCAACTGGGTGTATATCTTTTATGGCAGACAGCCGGATGGATACGTGAAGGAGAAGCGTGGAACGTTGACTTTGAAGGTTATCCCAAGTTCATGAAGCAAGTCTACAACCATCCGTCCATTGTGATGTGGGAAGCAAGCAATCATCCCAACCGCTTCAAGAAACATGATATCTCCGACTCCAACTATTATATGGAGCGTATCTTCCATACAATTAGCAGTGCCGACACCAGCCGGTTAATTTCACCGACTTCTTTTTGGCAGCATACACATTACGGCAACTATGACGGAACAAAAGATTACAAAGGTAATCCGATGACGCCAACCCCTGTTTTAATGGAGAAATTAATGACTCGCGGGAGTCAAGATGCCTATACAGGATATGGTGCTGATTGGTCATACCTCCGAAAAGCTCCACACAGTTGGGCAGCTTCCTGCCTGGCAGCCAACGACAAATGCTACTTTAACTTTGAGCATGAAGAATCGGCAGCCCAGCCCAATTGGGAATTAGTGAAGAAAGAGCCTTGGTACAAGTTACAGTCCTACGAATGGGGATACGAAGAAGGCAGCATAGGCCGTAAACTCAATGCGGAAGAGTGGCGTATCAGTCAGGCATTTCAGGCTTTCTCAGCATGGGAGTCCATGAAAAAACAGACACTCTTGGGATATGACGGATTTTCATGGTGCAGTCTGGAGTCGGGCGCCAATATGTTCACTTATCAGAAACCGTTAGTAGATGCAATGGGAGTACCCAAATTAGCTTTTTATGCCAACAAGCAGGTTTTCAATCGAATTTGGGCGGCAAGTGACAATGTAGATGTGGTTTATGGACCGAATGACTCAATCGCTCCTGTTATATTCAATCTGGGAGACGAACGCACTGTACACCTGAGTATCGAATTGAAGAACGAAAAAGGAAAAACCGTGGAACGTAGAAGTATAAAGAACATCCATATCGACAAAGGCCGGAGTATAACCAAACTGAACCGCTTCCAATTCAAACCGAAACCGGACGGATGTTACTTTATCGTTTACACGATTACAGAAGCAAGAACAAAATAATTCTAGTATTTAATAAAAATAAGACAAAGACATGAAAACATTAAAGTTATTAACCCTGGGGATATGTTTCACATTAGGAGCATGCTCCAATCAATCCACCTCTACTGTGCAAACCAACGAACACGGTACACAATGGAGCTGGGACAAAGGAACCATTGTAGTGAAGACTCCCGAACGTCCGGCAGACCAGACAAGCGCCATCGGACTGACTGTTCCCAAAATGGAAGTAGTCCGTGTGGGATTTGTGGGACTGGGCATGCGTGGTCCCGGAGCCGTGGAACGTTTCACTTACATTCCCGGTGTACAGATAGTGGCACTTTGCGACTATAAACAAGAGCGCGCAGAAAAATGCCAGAAGTATTTGCAAAAAGCGTCAATGCCCAAAGCCGCCATTTACTCGGGAGAAAAAGGATATGAACAACTTTGCAAACGCGATGACATAGACCTTGTTTATGTAGCCACCGATTGGTTACACCATTTTCCTGTAGCCATGTGTGCTCTGGAAAACGGAAAGAATGTGGCAATCGAGGTTCCGTCAGCCATGAACCTGAAGGAATGCTGGGATTTAGTGAACATGAGCGAAAAGACCCGCAAACACTGTATGTTATTGGAGAACTGTTGTTACGACTGGTTTGAAATGAACACCCTGAATATGGCACAACAGGGTGTATTGGGCGAAGTAATCCGCGCACAAGGAGCATACATCCACAATTTAGATCAATTCTGGGATTATTATTGGAAAGATGGAGAAAACGACAAACTAGGTTGGAGACTGGATTATAATATGCGTCATCGCGGTGATGTGTATGCCACCCACGGACTGGGCCCCGTCGCACAGGCATTGAATATTCACCGGGGTGACCGTATGAAAACCTTGGTAGCCATGGATACTAAATCGATTGTCGGCAAATCATTGGTGGAGCAACGAACCGATTCTGTTTGCAATAATTTCCGCAACGGCGACCATACCACTACCCTCATCCGCACAGAAAACGGAAAAGTAATTGAAATTCAGCACAATGTAATGACACCGCAACCTTATAACCGTTTATATCAATTGACAGGAACAAAAGGATTTGCCAATAAGTATCCCACACAAGGATATGCACTGAGCGCCGATCAACTGGCCGCTTCAGGCGTACAGCCCCAGGTAGACAATCTGAGCGCACACGGATTCATGCCGAAAGCAGAACAAGACGCATTGGTTGACAAATATCGCCACCCGATATTGAAGAAATACGGAGAAATGGCAAAAGAAGTAGGAGGTCATGGAGGTATGGACTTTATCATGGACAGCCGATTGGTATATTGCCTGCAAAACGGCCTTCCCTTGGATATGGATGTTTACGACTTGGCTGAATGGTGTTGCCTGGCAGAATTGGGCGAACTTTCTATGGACAATAACTGTGCAGCCGTAGCCATTCCTGATTTTACACGTGGAGAGTGGAATACCGTGAAAGGCTTTAAACATGCTTATGCTACACCTGAAGAGGAAGCTTCAAGCATGGAGAAAGCAAAAGCATTCACAGCCAAGCTAAAAGAACAAGGTGCTAAAGAATGGGCAGCCGAATAAATCACAGATTCTACAAAGACCGGATTTAATGCCTGTTGGAATTCTCTTGGGAGTGTGTCAAAACTAAACCAGTCTATCCAATCGTCAGCTGTAGGGGCAGGGGTTGCCTGCCCGAAGACACCAAGTATGTTTTCGGACGAGCGAACCTCGCCCCTACGAACTAAACAATAGCATTATCCACGTTTTAACACACCCCCCTTATATCATCCATTAACGGCCCCTGTACTCCTGCGGTGTCTGATTAAAGCAAGCCTTAAAACAATGCCTGAAATAACGCGGAGAGTTAAATCCAACCTGATAGGCTATCTCATTTATCTGTAACTCAGTATGGTTCTTTAACAAATCGGCAGCATATTTCAAGCGGGTATTCAATATAAATTCATTCGGAGTCATGCAGCTCAGCGCCTTCAGTTTGTTATATAGCGAGCTACGGCTGATTAATAATTCTTTAGCCAACATGTTCACATCAAAATCCGGGTCTGATAAATGTTCTTTTATAATGCCCTCCAGTTTTGATAAGAATTTGGCATCAATCGGATTCAATACCAACGTTTGCATCTCAGTTTCCACAGAAGTACCAGTTGTCATCTCCATTCCGAACTTTTGTTTCAACATCTTGCGGTTGCGTATAATATTAGCAATACGCCCCAGTAATATCTTATTATTAAAAGGTTTCTCTATATAATCATCAGCCCCGCACTGCAATCCCTCCATCTTTTTATTGTCCGAAGTCAAAGCAGTCAGCAACACAACCGGAATGTGACATAAATCAAAATTACTCTTTATTTTGGCACACATCTCCAAACCGGACATTTCGGGCATCATAATGTCACTCAGAATAAGATCAGGATGTTCTTCCATTGCCTTCTGCAATCCTTCCTTACCGTCCATGGCAATAGTGACCCGATATAAAGGAGAAAGCAATGAAGTCAATATCTGCAACAAGTCTTCATTATCTTCTACTATCAACAGGCAATCCTTGGCTGTAATATCTCCTTGCGTTTCGGGAGTCTCCTCCTCCCCTGTCTGATCTGTCTCTTGTTCTCCACCTTCTTCAAGAGGCATCGCAAAATGATTGTCAAACATCTCTTCCGGCTCAACAAAAGTCACATAGTCATCATCACGGAAAAGATTTTTTTTAGGTAATGTAACCGTAAAAATAGTACCGTATTGCAGCGCACTCTGCACTGTAATTTCACCGTGATGCAATTCTACGATTCCTTTTGACAAAGCCAAACCGATACCGCTTCCCGGTGAAGAAATAGCAGAATCTACCTGATAGAAACGGTCAAAGATATAAGGCAATGCTTCTTGCGGTATACCTTCACCCGTATCGATGACTTTTATCTCGAGAACCGTTTCCTTCTCCTCTATCTGTAACTCTACCCTTCCCTTCTCCGGAGTATGCTTAAATGCATTCGACAACAGATTGGAAAATACTTTCCGCAACTGCCGGCCGTCAAACCAACACTGCATACTCTCCATCTCCGTATGAAACTCAAGTTGTATGTTCTTCAACTGCGCCTGATCCATAAAATCCTGCTGAATCTGTTTCAGATAAAGAATGATATCCAACCGGCACACATGAAGCTGTAATTTTCCCCGTTCCATCTTCCGGAAATCCAAAAGTTCGGATATCAGTTCCCTAAAATGAAAAGTATTCTTATATATTTTCTGCAAACGTGTCCGCAGATACGGAGAATAGTTACCGGATTGCAATAAAGCCTCAAGCTGCGAGATAATCAACGTTAAAGGAGTACGGAATTCGTGAGATATATTGGCAAAAAACTGAAGTTTTGCCTGTATAAGTTCTTCGTTCTTTTCTTTCTCAAGCTTCTCTTGTGCCAACGAAGCGCGTAACTGCATCCGGGCACGCCAGTTCCGCAACAATGAATAAGCGATTGCAACAACCATACAAAGGTAAACCAAATAAGCCGCCCATGTAGACCACCAAGGAGAATGTACAATAATAGCCAACGCAATGGAATGCACCTCATCAAGTGAACTCTGCTGCTTTTCACGTACAATCAGCTTATATTTGCCGGGATTCAAGTTTGTATATACTATTGTATTATTATAAATCGTATTCCACTCATTACTGAACCCTTCCAGCCAATATTCATAAATCTTTCTGTTAGCATTATCAATATAACTATTCGAAGCTATAGATATTGAAATATTATTTTCATTGTACTCCAGATTAATTTGATTGGCAAAAGGCAATGCTGTCTCCAATATATGGTCGGATGTTTCGCACGAAACAAGTTTATCGTTCACAGACAGCGATGAAAAATAAAGGTTATACCGGGGAGACGGATTGAACAAAGAGTGGCTCATGAAAGAAGCCATGCCCGAGGTCCCGCCGACAAACACTTCACCGTCACGACAACTCAATAAACCGCATCCATCATTTATGGCAGAAAGATGTAACTGATTTTCAGCATCAATCATCTTCATCTCCTGAGTTTGCGGATGATAAACCAATAATCCTTTTTCATTGGAAACAGCCAAATAGTCGCCCTGAATAACAGACAAATTATAACAATAACGAATATCGAAAATAGAACATTGCTTAAAGCTGTTTTCCGCAGGGTTGAATGCATACAGACCGTCCCCATAAGTGCCAAAGTATAAAGTACCATCGGTATACTCCACCATATTCAACACTTGAAATCTACCTAGCCCCCTCTCATTATACTTATAAATGTATTTCTCTTCCGGCATCTTCATATTAATCCGCACAAGCTGGTCATGCTGGGCAATCCAAATATAATCTTTGGAATCTATCAAAAAAGAGGAACCTGCCCGATGAGTTTCCCGAATAAACGGATATAAATGCCCCATCGTCTCCTGCTTCAAGTCCTTTACATACAGACCTCCACCGGAAAGAATATAAAGGCTGTCTCCACGCAAAATTATTTTGGAAAGAGATTTTCCCATCTCTTCCGTATGATATACTACTTTTCTTGCAGTTATATCAAAACAGAAGAAACCTTGTTTGTGAGTACCTATATACAGACAATCCCGTTCTTCATCATATTCTATACATTTCAAATTAGAGAATAACGGAGACACACCCTTTTCATCTGCCAAATAATGTGTAAATTGTGTGGAGTCTCTATGTAAATAATTCAATCCTCCCCCTTCCGTACAAATCCAGACATCCCCCCGTTTATCTTCCACCATATTTCCGACGAAGAAGAAGCTCAAACAATCTTTCCGGCCAACCCCTTCCGAATAATGTGTAAAAATATCTACCTGAGGATTAAAGTATTGCACTCCTCCATAATAGGTACCAACCCAAATTGTTCCTTGAGAATCTTTGCAAAGCGAGAAAATGGATGAATGCTTCAAACTTCCTGGTTGCGTATCTTTCTTATAACAGGATACATTGCCCAGCGTATCTATTTTATTCAGTCCATTGAAAGTTCCTATCCAAATAGAACCTTCATCGTCTTCTACAAAACACCGGATGTCATTGTTAGATAATAGAAAATTTTGCTCATCAACAAACTGTTGGCTTATACCATTTTCTATGGTATACATTCCTTGCCTGAACGCAGCCACCCACATTTTCCCCTTCGTATCTCTATAGAGTGAAAGGACATTGACTTTGGGGATAACACAAACTGGAGCCGGATTATCCAAGTTATCCACCCGATAAAGTCCGTCGGTAGTACCCAACCACACACATTCATTGTCGTCCACATAAAGATAGGTGATATGTTTCTTTAACGACAGTTGATAGACAAAAGCAAATTCCTCTTTCTGCCGATTCCATTTGAAAACAGAATCACGCGTTGCCGCCCACACCTCTTGGTCATGCATATGCAGACAGTTCGCCCTCTGCTTTAAAAGAGAGAACTGCTCCTTACGAAGATCATAACGAACAAGTGCATAATCCGAAATAAAAAAAAGATTTCCCTGTTTATCACTGACAAGATTATCTACGTTGTTCCCCAAGAAACTCCTGACAGAATCTTGCGACGGCTTATAAACAGTCATAGAATTTCCGTCATAACAACTCAACCCTTCCAATGTGCCAAACCACATTCTTCCCAATTCATCCTGACAAATGGAGATAACTGATATTTGGGACAATCCGTCTGTCTTACCCAAATGTTTAAAATACACATTGCCTCGAAGCGTGAAAGAGACAAGCAAAAGGACGTATAACAATATTTTTCTTTTCATAGTAATATCACATTTCCCATATTTCTTCATCAGACTCCAACCTTTCACCCGCAGCTTTATTCATTTTCTGCCGGTTATCGCCTCTGCATCGAGCCTCATAGGTTGATGTCTTTTCAGGATATTATATATTTATGGACTTATCTAAGATTCAGCACAAAAATAACAATAATTTCTTGATAATGGAATATGATATAAAAAACAGGGATATTTCGCTGTCTACAGGCGTTCTTTCCTCCAGTCCATCTATACCGCCCGGCAAACTAAAACTTCAGTTTCATTGTTTTATTGTCGTACATAACCTCTTTTTCAACTACAGACACGTCCCCCGATTTCGAAGGAGTAAGAATCTGAATCTTGAACTTTCTATTCTTCAATTTAGGCGACATTTTACCAGTAGGTGCAAACAGAGTGAACGTTCGATGCGTATTATTCCATTTCATTTGAATGGCTGAATAACCTCCTCTCTCATAGGCATAAGTCTCATTATCGTCTTCATAAAGCAGAAACTCTGCATCTTTACCTGCATAAACTGATAATGTCATTTCAGAACCATCGTCTTGAGCGACATATTGAACCACTTTATTACGTGGAACAATGGAACCGGCTTTTACAAATATTGGCAGCGTTTCTAAAGGAGCATCATATTTTATTTCTTTTCCTCCTTCATAACATTTGTTGGAGTGAAAGTCAAACCAATAAATACCGGAATGTTGTGGTAAGTAAATCCCTTCCAATGTATTGACATCCGAAATAACACCTTCCCGGTCATAATACATCGGTCTGGTTATTGGATGAACCATTAATGCGTCCCCTAACATATAACTGCTTCCATCATCAAACGTTTTCCGGTCGCCTGAAAAATCCACTACTGTACCACGCATCATGGCCGAACCTTTTGACGTAACCTTCCAAGCTTCTGAATATATATACGACAAAAGCGTATAACGAAGATGTATCGTCTCAACTTGGATATCATAGAATTTGCTGCCGGGCTCACCAAAATGCCAAATTTCACGCGGTACTTCTGTTCCATGAGCCCGGAATATCGGAGAAAGAGCCCCATATTGAAACCACCTTGTATATAATTCCAAATAGGCAGAATCTTTAAGTCCCTTCGCATATCCTCCATCACAAGAAGATATGCTTTTATGAATTTCCGTCCCTATCTCTCCTGTTCCTTCACCGGAATTTTCCTTACTTCGCACTCTAAAGCCACCGATATCAGTAGTCCAATAAGGAATACCGGTCATACAAATATTAAGACCGGCTACAATTTGCTTCTTTAATACGTCCCAAGAAGCATAGATGTCTCCAGACCATATAGAAGTACCAAACCGCTGCTGCCCTGCAAAAGCAGAACGAGTTAAGATAAATGCGCGATTATCACTCTGTTTCCTTAAATTTTCATACATCATCCCAGTTAATACATACGAATAAGTATTGAGATAACGAGCGGCAGATCCGATAAAAGTTTTACCGGCTTTTTTGCTCCATAAAGTCTGCTTTTCAGGATATAGCCCATCTTTATAAGCCGGTTCTGTCGCATCCAACCACCAAGAGTCCACACCTTTTGTATAAAGTCCCTGATACAGATGGTTCCAAAAAATCTTTTGGGCTGTAGGAGCATATATATCCGCTACCTTGTAACCTGCCCATGTGGGCACGTCATACAACACATTTGCCGAATCCATCTCTTGATATACTTTCGTGGATTTTCCGAAACCAGGCCAAACAGACAACGTCAACTTAACATGGTACTTCTGATGCAAACCTTCAATTACCTTTCGGGGATTAGGATGAGTAATTGGATTGAAAATCATGCCATTCCATGAATCAAGGTTTTCCCCCCAATATTGCCAGTCTTGAACGATGTTGTCTAACGGAATATTTCTCATTCGGTAAGTTCTCACCACATTTTGAAGCTCATCAAATGTCCTGTAACGTTCTTTCGACATCCAGAATCCAAAAGCCGACTTGGGAAGCATTGGTGAGTTCCCTGTCAATTCGCGGAATTCCGACATGGCATCCTTCATATCTTTCCCCACTACCAAATAATAATTTACGCCATCTCCTATCTCAGAAGTAAAAGTAGCTCCATCAAGAGTATCTTCAAAGGTGGAACAAGAATAATTATCCCAAAACAACACATAATTTGAAGTGGATACAACAACCGGATTTGCAATTTCACGATTGGCGTGTACCAGCAACTCCTTATGCCCCCTATAATTATAAACCCCATCCTGATACTGCCCCAAACCATAAATAGCTTCATCAGGCTTTAAAATGAAGGTTTGGCTCACTGTATACGCTTTTTCCCCTAAATCATCAATTTCAGAAAACTGATTACCACCTTCTACGAGAATCGTATCATGGCTTTGAGCATCAGAAAAAAGAATCCTATCCTGCCAAACATCATAAGTTGCTTCTACTTTTGCCGATTTTAAAGTAATCTTATTTTGCAATGAACGATATTTTATACCTTGCACTCCAAAGGCTTTATCGTTTACAACAAGGGAAGGCTTCTGTTCTTGTCCTGCAGGATAGGTTCGAATGTGTATAATATTATCCTTCAAAAAAGAAATCTCAATTTGTTTTGCTTCAAGAGAAACTGTGACCCCATTTCCTCTCTTTTGTACAGCAGAGAGGGAGCTCCTTTGTCCATAAGAACAGAGTGAAACAATGAAAAACAAAAAAAATATTATTCTATTCATAATTAACCGACACTATGCAGCATAAAATCTTATTTAATGTCTATACCTTTCAGAAACAACACAGTCCGTAAAGGTTTCCACACCAGTAACTTCACTTATTCCAGTGCTGCAAAATCAAAAAAAGGAAGCCCTGATATGTCGGTAAAGATAAGCATAAAGTTTATATTTTGGATACGACTTCCAGATGTAAATGGTCCGCATAGTCAACGCTGTTGTCAACCATCTCAATCTTGACAGTTTCAAGAAGCTGCTTTATAAAGAAATGGGCCGTTGCGCCTATCATCTCTCAATAATATAACATAGCATACAGAAGATCAGGCACATGAAAGAAAACAAGGTGACAATGGGCTCCGCTTTCTTTATTATAGTTTTTAATATCAAAAGATATGTGCGAAACTGATAAAAGCAGAAAAAAAGCACAGACGCAACCGAATGCTTACGGTATATGATGTGATGTGCAGATGATTGGTGATAGTGAAGAGATGAGTCAATGGCGACAATTTGAAACTATCGTACAGGTAAAACTGTTTACCCGATAATAACCTAATATCATATTCGATAGGTATTCCATGAATGTTGATTAATACAGGATCTTAGCACCTATATCCGATTTTTCGGCAAGTCTTTCTCCTACAGAATTCCCCCAATATATACAAACGGGACATTGCTGTATCGTATTATAGACAACTGTAAATATCATCAGGATTTCAAAACCTGATAAGGAAAGAATAAGAGAAACTGGATTAACCGAAGTTTCTCTTATTTATTATTGTACAAATATTAAACAACTTGTATTCTGCCGTTTAAAATCTGTATCCATATCCCAACATAATCGATGCGTTGTCATCTTTGGCAAACATAAACTTCGCTTCGGCATTCAGATAACTGCGTTCGG